>Ga0194133_10007098_pt1 | contig 13535 bp, 13 predicted proteins | sample TA2KigOf40mmetaG_FD_155448 | JGI IMG/M metagenome (GOLD analysis project Ga0194133, IMG submission 155448) | Freshwater microbial communities from Lake Tanganyika, Tanzania - TA2015055 Kigoma Offshore 40m | ecosystem: Environmental > Aquatic > Freshwater > Lake | place: Tanzania: Lake...
CGGCGCGCCGATCGCGGTGCCGCCGCCGAAGGACACCGTCGATCAGGTCTACTCGAACGCGAAGGACCTCGAGCGAGACGCCGCCGCCGCGAAGTTCTCCGAGTTCCGCAACCTCGCCTCGCAGAACACCGAGATGATGGTGAAGGTCGCCCGCGCCCGCGCCGCGATGAAGACCGGTGGCGCCGCGGAGCAGGAGGCGTACGTCAAGATCAACCTTCAGTACGCGGAGTTCTCCGAGCGCCTCAACGACTACATGGCGCAGAGGCGATGGAGCGACCGTGACCGCGAGGCGATGGGCTACCTGCTCTCCCGCTCGACCGAGGAGGCGATGCGGCGGGTGCAGTCGGGCTCGTGAGCCAGCCCGCCGCGACGACCACGGTCCTCCTCACCGGCGCGACCGGCTACATCGGCGGACGCCTCGCGCCGCGGCTCCTCGACCGCGGCGTCCGCGTGCGGTGCCTCGCCCGCAGCCGCGCGAAGGTGCTCGCCCGACCGTGGGCGTCGCGCGATGGCATCGAGGTGGTCGAGGGCGACGCGGGGGACGAGGAGGCGGTCCGCCGGGCGATGCAGGGCTGCGCCGCCGCGTACTTCCTCGTCCACTCGATGGACTCCGCGGGGCACGAGTACCGCGCCCGCGACCTCGCGATCGCGGAGGTCTTCGGACGTGCCGCCGCGGCGTCGGGCGTCGGTCGGATCATCTACCTCGGCGGGCTCGGCGACTCGGAGGACGTCCTCAGCGAGCACCTCTCCTCGCGCCGCGAGGTGGAGCGGGCGCTCGCCCGCGGCGGCGTGCCGGTGACGGTGCTCCGCGCGGCGATGATCATCGGCTCCGGCTCGGCGTCCTTCGAGATCCTGCGCTACCTCGTCGAGCGGCTGCCGATCATGATCACCCCGCGCTGGGTGCGGACCGAGTCGCAGCCGATCGCGGTGCGCGACGTGCTGCACTACCTGATCGCGGCGCTCGAGGCGCCCGCCACGACCGGACGGACCCTCGACATCGGCGGCGCCGACGTGTGGAGCTACTCCGAGGTGATGCGGGAGATGGCGCGGGCGCTCGGGCTGCGGCGCCGGCTGGTGATCCCGGTGCCGGTGCTGACCCCGAGGCTCAGCTCGCTCTGGATCCACCTCGTCACGCCGCTCGCCGCGAGCATCGCCCGCCCGCTCGCGGAGGGGCTCCGAAACCGCGTCGTCTGCCGCGACGACGAGGCGACGCGGCTCATGCCGCACCGATGCCTCACGATCCCCGAGGCGATCGCCGCCGCCGTCGAGCGCGAGAAGTCGGGCGCCGTCGAGACCGCCTGGTCGGATGCCGGCGTCATGCCGGGCGACCCGCACTGGTCGGGCGGCACGGTCTTCGTCGACCGCCGGCGCCTCGCCTGCGGTGCGGACGCGGCGCGGGCATGGCGCGAGGTCTGCTCGATCGGCGGCGAGCATGGCTACTACGCGGCGGACTGGCTCTGGCGGCTGCGCGGTCGGATGGACCGCCTGATCGGCGGACCGGGACTGCGCCGCGGACGCCGCAGCGCCACCGACCTGCGGCTCGGCGACGCCCTCGACTTCTGGCGGGTGACGGCGTGCGAGCCGCCCCGCCATCTCGAGCTCACCGCGGAGATGCGCCTGCCGGGCGTCGCGACGCTGACCCTCGAGGTCGAGCCGCCCGCCGATGGCGGCGCCGGCTGCACGGTCGTCTCGACCGCGCGGTTTCGACCACGCGGACTCCTCGGGATCGCCTACTGGTACTCGGTGCTGCCTCTGCACGGCATCGTCTTCCGAGGAATGCTGAGGGGAATCGTCCGCGCCGCGGAGGCGGGGACGCCGACGAGCGCGGGCGGCGGCGCCCGATCCTGACGGGTCCACTTGCGCGGCGCGGGGCGCCGCCCGGAGATGCGCCATGCACGAGGTCGAATCGCCTAGGAATCGTCGGGAGTTCATCCTCCGCGCCGCGGTCGCGCTCGCCGCGGCGGAGGCGGCGGGAGGCTCGCTCGCCTTCTCGTCTCCGCTTCGAGGACGCGCCGCGCAGGAGGACGCGGAAGCATCGCCTGCGCCGATCGATCCGGCGATCATCGCCGCCGCCGAGCGCCTCGCCGGGATCGAGTTCACCTACGCGGAGCGGGCGACGATCGCGGCGACGATCGGCGAGCAGCTTGCGTGGTTCGAGGCGCGGCGATCGGTGGGTCCGCTGCCGAACTCGCTCGCGCCCGCCACGGTCTTCCGCGCGCTCCTGCCGGGTCGGCGACCTCGGTGGCGCACGCCCGACGGCGACGTGCGCGGGTTCGTCGAGGCGGACCCGGGTCCGCTGCCCGCCCGCGACGTCGATCTCGCCTTCGCGCCGGTCTCGCGCCTCGCGGCGTGGATCCGCGCCCGCGCGATCACGAGCCGACGCCTGACGGAGCTCTCCCTCCGCCGCCTCGAGCGGGCGGACCCCGCGCTCCGCTGCGTCATCACGCTCTGCCCCGAGCGGGCGCTCGCCGCCGCGGACCGCGCGGATGCCGAGACCGCCGCCGGTCGCTGGCGCGGACCGCTGCACGGGATCCCGTGGGGGGCGAAGGACATCCTCGACACCGCGGGCATCGCGACGACCTGGGGCGCCGAGCCCTTCCGCGACCGCGTGCCCGCCGAGGACGCGGCGGTGGTGCGTCGGCTCGACCGCGCGGGAGCGGTCCTCGTCGCGAAGCTCTCCGTCGGGGCGCTCGCCTACGGCGACCTCTGGTTCGGCGGCCGCACCAACGACCCCTTCGATCCCGAGCGCGGCTCGAGCGGCTCGAGCGCCGGATCCTGCTCGGCGGTCGCGGCGGGTCTCGTCCCCTTCGCGATCGGCAGCGAGACGCTCGGCTCGATCGTCTCGCCCTGCCGCCAGTGCGGATCGACCGGCCTGCGCCCGACCTTTGGTCGCGTCGCCCGCACCGGCTGCATGGCGCTCTCGTGGTCGATGGACAAGATCGGTCCGATCGCCCGCACCGTCGCGGACTGCGCGATGGTGCTCGCCGAGATCAAGGGCGCGGACGACGGCGATCCCTCCTCCGTGATCGAGCCGCTCCGCGTCGATCCCGCCGCCGACGCGCGGGACCTGCAGGTCGGCTTCGATCCGCGCTGGTTCGCGGCGGAGGGCGACGGCGTCGGCGCGGCGCCGGTGCTCGGGGCGCTCCGCGACGCCGGGGTCTCGCTCGTCGAGCTGGAGATGCCCGCGATCGAGGCGGCGCCGCTCCTCGTGCCGCTCCACGCCGAGGCGGCGGCGGCGTTCGAGGACCTCACCCGATCCGGTCTCGACGACTCGCTCTCCTGGCAGGCGCCCGAGGCGTGGCCGAACACCTTCCGCCGCACCTGGCTCCTCCCCGCGGTCGAGCTCGTGCAGGCGGAGCGGCTGCGCCGCGAGGCGATGCGGCGCTTCGACGACGTCTTCGACTCGGTCGATGCCCTCGTCTCGCCGCCCTACGCGGGATCGATCCTCGTCGTCTCGAACGCGACGGGGCATCCCTCGCTCGTGCAGCGGGTCGGCTTCGACGCGGCGGGGCATCCGCAGGCGGTGACCTTCACGGGCAGGCTCTTCGACGAGGGCACCCTGATCCGTCTCGGTCGCGCGGTGGAGGATCGCCTCGGGGTCTGGTCGCGGCGCCCGGAGGCGTTCGCGGGCTGAGCGGCGCCGTGGGACGCCGCGCGGCGGGGTGATCGGCGGTCACGCGATAGGACCCGCCGCATGCCGAGCGAGCCGGTGAGCCACGACCTCCGCGAGGAGGACCTCGCCTCGAAGGTCCGCTGGTTCTCGACGCTCTCGCCGGAGGAGCGGCTGCGGATGCTGCTCCAGTGGGCCGACGCCATGCAGCGGCTCAACCCTGGGATCCGCGACGTGGGGCGCCATGCAGCCGTTCGAGGACGTGTTCAGGTCCTTGAGCGTCCATGAGGTCCGCTACCTCGTGGTCGGCGGCGTCGCGGCGATCGTGCACGGCGTGCCGCGCACCACGTTCGACCTCGACCTCCTCGTCGGGGCGGACGAGGCGAACGCCCGCCGCCTGCTCGCCGAGCTCGAGTCCGCTGGTCTCGGTTCGGCGGCGCTCACCAGTCCCGAGGCGGTGATCGCCCACGAGATCACCGTGCTGAAGGACCGGATCCGCGTCGACCTGCTCACCACGATTCCCGGCGTCCGCTTCGAGGACGCCTGGACGAGGCGGGAGAAGCGATCCCTCGACGGCATCGACTACTGGATCATCTCGCGGGCGGACCTCATCGCGGCGAAGTGGGCATCGGGCTGCCCGAGGGAACTCGAGGACGCCCGTGCCCTGCAGGGACTCGGATGATCCTCCGGCGACGAGGCGGCTTGACCTCCGCTACCGCCCTAGCGTCGGCAGCAGGCCGAACACCACCTCGAAGGCGATGAGCGCGATGATGATCCACTCGAGGATCTCCGCGCGGCGGTGCGCCTGCGCGTCGGAGAACTTCGAGTAGATCGACTCGAGGACCTCGAGCTTGCGGAGGATGCTCGCCTCCCAGCGGTGGAGGTGGAACCGCCGCGCCGTCGCCGCCATGAGCCGCGCGAGCGACTGGTCGCCGACCAGCTTGAGGGCGTTCTGGATGCTCTCGTAGAGGAGCGCCGCCTCGACCTGCAGCCGCGCGAGCCGGCGCCAGTCGCGGCTCGCGGCGCTCCATCGCCATCCGAGACCTCGTCCGCCGAGCGATCGCCCGCCCCGCAGCGTCTCGTACGCCTGCGAGAGGGCGAGGTCGAGCTGGCGGTCGAGGTGGCGGAACTCGAGGAGCTGCACGTTCGCGAACTCGAGCACCTCGACGGTCGGCTCCGGATCGGCGTCGATCACGAGCGCCCCGTGCCAGTCGACGACCGCGAGGTCGGAACGCCCGTGGCTCACCCGCTCCGCGGTCGAGTCGCGGACCTCCTCCTCGGAGAGCTCGCCCTGCTCGGCGCGGAGGAGCTGCGCGAGCTCCTGCGGGTCGAACGACTCGACCGACGCGGGGCGGTCCGCCTCCGGAGGCATCACGAGGACGACGTAGTCCTCCGCGTCGGCGGCGACGCTCGGGCGGTCGACCGCGTCGCCGAGCCGCGCGAGGATCGACTCCACGCGTCGCCTCGCCTCGACGACGAGGACCTCGGAGCCCGCGAGCACCGGCATCGCCGCGCGGAGGACCTTGAGCTCGCGCGGGATCGGCAGGCGGTAGTGGACCGACATCGAGCCGAAGTCGAAGAGCGTCACCTCGACCTCGCCCGCGACCGCGAGTCCGCCGACCGAGATCGAGCCCGCGGGCGAGGCGAGGCGGAGCGGCAGCGGCTCGTACTCGAAGGTCCCGGTTCGACGGCTCGTGCCGCCCTCGTGCCAGAGACCCGCGCGGGACGCCTCCGCGAGGCGCCGCGCCGCGAGGTCGAGGTCGATGCCGACCCCGACGTCGAAGGCGATCAGCACCCGCGCGCTCGCTCCGCCGGCGGCGGCGACGGGATGACTCGGGGCGGCGCTCATGGGGGGATCCTCGCCGTCGTCGTCGCGGCGGGCAACCGTCCGGAGGTGGGCAGGGGCGAAGTCCCTACCATGCCCGCCCCATGAGCCAGCTCGCGACCCTTCGCATCCAGGACGGCATCGCGGAGATCCGCCTCAACCGCCCCGAGGTCCGCAACGCCCTCTCGCACGAGCTGATCGCGGCGCTCGAGTCGGCGATCGATGCGGTCGAGCGGGATCGGTCGGTCCTCGTCGCCGTCCTCGCGGGCGAGGGCAAGAGCTTCTGTGCCGGCATGGACCTCAAGGCGGTCGCGAAGGATCCGCATGCGATGGCGGACATGCTGCGGGCGCTCGCCCGCGTCTCGCGGCGGCTGCGGCGCCTGCGGGTTCCCACGATCGCCCGCGTGCAGGGCGCCGCGGTCGGCGGCGGCTGCGGGCTGATGGTCGTCTGCGACTTCGCGGTGACCCACGCGGCGGCGAAGGTCGGCTATCCCGAGGTCGACCTCGGCATCTGCCCGGCGGTCGTCGCGCCCTGGCTCGTCAAGAAGATCGGGGCGGGTCCGGCGCGGGCGATGCTCCTCTTGGGCGGCACGATGTCCGGTCGCGAGGGATGCGAGCGGGGGATCGCCACCCACTGCGTCGACGAGGAGCCGCAGCTCGACGAGGCGGTCGCGGCGCTCGCGAAGCGGCTCGCCGCGGGTGGTCCGAACGCGATGGCGGCGACGAAGCGCTGGCTCAACCAGCTCGACGGGTCGCTCGAGGACGCGGTCCTCGATCAGGCGGCGGAGCTCTCCGCGACGATGATCGCCGGCGAGGAGGCGCAGACCCGCCTCCGCGCCGCATGGTCGAGGTAGCGGGATCCGTCACGCCTCGCCGTCGACCACGATCGCGAGCCGATGAGCCTCGCGGTAGTTGAGGGCGCTCGCGCCCGCGAGCTCCTCCGCGACGAGGCTGCGAAGCCGCAGGTATGGGACGAAGACGCGGCGCCGCGAGCCCTCCTCGGTCGCCTCGAAGTGATCGGTGCCTACCGCGACGAGGCGCATCACCCGCGAGCCGCTCGCGCCCCGCATCTCGACCTCGGCGTGGAGGAAGGTGCCGAGCACCTCCTTGAGCGTGCCGAACTTGACGTGATGACCGGTCGCCGAGCCCGGCGGCGATGCCTGCTCCGGCTCGGCGGCGCGGGGGAAGTCGAGCCCCTTCACCTGCGAGGCGGCGATCCACTCCGCGCGACCCGACGCCTGCACCTCGTCGCGCGGATCAAGCGAGCCCTGCCGTGCGAGCTCGCGCAGCTGCTCCGCGGACATCCACCCCGAGGTGCCCGAGGCGCCCCGGAAGCGGTACTGCGGTCCGGCGCCGACGGATGGTCCGGTGCTCGATCCAGCGGGCATGCGACACCTCCTTGGAGATCCGCCGATCGACCGGCGGGTGTGCCAGCGGTCTCGGCTCGTCCGCACCGCGCGGAAGACGCCGACGGCTCGGGAGACGCGCCCGACGCGCGGTCGGACGCGGACAAGGACGCATGCTTCTTCCCCACCAGGCGGAGGTCCGCCGCGGGGAGTCTGCCACGGCGGGCGGCGACTCCGCAAGCACGGACCTGCCGGAAGGTCTCTCGAGATCCATCGGAGGGTCGTCCGGGCGGGTTCTCGAAGCGACCTGATCACCTTGGACCTCGCTCGATCGACTCCCCTCCGAGTCTCATGGAGTGGGTCCAGCCCGGATCGAGCTCGGCCGTGGAGGTCGGGGGCTTCCTCGACCTGCACCGGATCAGGTCGGAGTCGGTGCAGGATGCGTGCGGCACCGGCTCACGTGAGGGCGGATCGGGTGGGGGGTCTCCGTCTCCTGCCGGTTCGCTTCGTTCCGAGACCGCGCGATCACGCTACGACCGCAGTTCCGGAACGCCGCGCTCGAACGACTTTCGGGTGATGAACACCGCCTCGGCGGCATGGGGATGCGCCTCGTGGAACGCGTCGACGGCGCGGCGGTGCCGCTCGGTCGGAGCCTCCCACGAGACCTGGATGGGCACCGCCTTTCCCTCTCGCTCGACGACGAAGTCGACCTCGCCGGCGCCGGTGCCCTCGCCTCGCCAATAGTGGACGGTGCGGAAGCGTCGACGAAGGAGGAGATGTGCCGCGCACTCCAGTTGCTTGCCGCGGTCCGCGCCCGTCGCGGTGACCACCGCGCGGCGAAGCCCGGTGTCGATCGGGTAGAACTTTCGATTGCGGGCGAGCTGCCGGCGGGCGGAGTAGGCGAAGTAGGTCGCCCCGAGCGCGAGATAGGCGCTCTCGGCGGCGTCGAGGTAGAGACCCGCGGTGTCTGGTGCGAGCCCGAGCGCGGCGGAGAGCCTTCGCGTGCTCGTCTCGGAGCCCGCTGACTCGAGCAGCATCTGGACGAGCTTCCGCAGCGGCAGCGAGGAGCGTGCGGCGACCCGCTCGCGGATGTCGCGCTCGACGATGTCGTTGAAGTAGCCGCGGAGGATGGCGTCGCGGTCGGGCGACTTCACGACGGCAGGGAAGCCGCCGCCGTCGAGGAACTCCGCGAGGGTGGCCCTCGGCCTCGCCGCGCGGAACTCGTCGAAGTCGAACGGGAAGAGCTCGACCGTGTGGTGGCGGCCCGTCAGCGTGGAGCCGATCTCGCCCGAGAGGAGGTGCGCATTGGAGCCGGTGACGACGAAGCGCCGGTCCTTCGGCCGGTCGAGCTGGACTCGAAGCCACTTCTGCCAGCCGCTGACCCACTGGATCTCGTCGAGGAAGTAGGTGGTGCCCTTGCCGCGGTCGGCTTCGAACGCCTTCACCATCGTGTCGAGCAGGCGGTGATCGAGCGAGGACGCGAGGCGAGGATCCTCGAAGTTGAGGAAGAGGCAGCGGTCGCGGTCGAGCCCGTAGCGGCCGATCAGCTGCTGGAGCAGCGTCGACTTGCCTCCGCGCCGCACGCCCTGCACGACGAGCGCGAGGTCGGGGCGCAGCTCGGCCGGCAGCGGCAGCGTCCGCCGCACCGACTTGGGCGGCGGGGCGTCCCAGAAGCTCCAGTCCCTCGCGATGTCGAGGAGCGACTCGGCGTCCATCATGACGAGTTTACTCGTCGGTAGAGGACATGACCATCCGGCTCGTCGGATGCGGTCACGCGGCGGGTCGAGGGGATCGAGCGGGGGAGGACGCGTCCGGCGGCGAAGGACGAGATCCTGGACCGAGATTCTGGTCCGAGCTCCTGGTCCGAGCTCCTGGACTGGGAGATCCGCCGATCGACCGGCGGGTGTGCCAGCGGTCTCGGCTCGTCCGCACCGCGCGGACGACGCCGACGGCTCGGGAGACGCGCCCGACGCGCGGTCGGACGCGGACAAGGACGCATGCTTCTTCCCCACCGGGCGGAGGTCCGCCGCGGGGAGTCTGCCACGGCGGGCGGCGACTCGGCAAGCACGGACCTGCCGGAAGGTCTCTCGAGATCCATCGGAGGTTGGTACGCGGGGACAACACCATCCGCATGCGGGACGCGGCGACGGGCAAGCCGCTCGGCGAACCACTCCGCGGGCATGAGAACTATGTCACCAGCGTCGCCTTCAGCCCGGACGGGAAGACGCTCGCCAGCGGGAGCAGGGACACGACCATCCGCCTGTGGAGTGCCGTGCCGATGCGCGATCGAGTCCTGCTCTACCGCACACGCATGGCGCAGGTTGAAAGGGTTCGGGCGCAACTCGTCGACCGCATGGCACGAGTCGATGATTCCATCGAGGCCGTCCGGGCTCTTGACGCTGAGGTCCGTGCCGACCGGCGGCTCGGGGGCGAACTGCGCACTGCGGCGCTCATCGTGATCGGCGAGGTGAGTGCCGGACGCGAGGCCGCGGGTTCCGTGCCCGCCTCGCCCTGACCGTCGCCAGGCCCAGCCTCCCCTCCGGCGATCCCCCGGGCAACCCGACCCCGGCTTGCCATGCCGGCGGAACGTCCGCCCCTCGCTCGGGGCGAACGACGGCTTCGGCTGGGAGTTCATGCGTTGTGGAGTGATATTCACCAAGTATGTGGGTGATTTTCACCATGCCGCTTGACCGGCACCAGGCTTCGGCTATCGTCCGGCCGTGCGGGACCGTCACCTCCAGCCCCGACTCGCCGAGGCCCTGTCCGACACGCCCGTGGTGTTCCTCCAGGGGCCCCGGCAGTGCGGCAAGACCACCCTCGCCCGCTCGGTCCGGGTGCGGGGCGATCCGTTCGCCTTCCTGACCTTCGACCGGGCCGCCGATCGGGCCGCGGCCGAGGGCGATCCGGACGGGTTCGTCGACGGGCTCCCGCCGCGGGTCATCCTCGACGAGGTGCAGCGGGTTCCCGCGATCTTCCCCGCGATCAAGCGGGCGGTCGACGAGGACCGCCGGCCGGGCCGGTTCCTGCTCACGGGGTCGGCGAACCCGCTGCTTCTTCCCGCCGTCTCCGAGTCGCTCACGGGTCGCATGGAGATCCTCACGCTCCGACCGTTCTCGCAGGGTGAGCTGCTCGGTCGGCGGGAGCGCTTCATCGACGCGGTGCTGCGCCCCGGCCCCGTCCGCTTCCGCGGCGGCGGAGGTGCGTGGCGCGGACTCGTGCCGGGGCTGGTGCGCGGCGGGTTCCCCGAGGCGGTCGCCCGCACCGGCGCCGATCGCCGCCGGCAGTGGTTCGAGAGCTACCTCACGGGCACGATCGAGCGGGACGTAAGGGACCTCGCGAACCTGCACCGCTTGCGGGAGATGCCGAGGATCCTCGGGCTGGCCGCGGCGCGGGCGACGGCCACGCTCAACCTGAGCGAGATCGCCCGCGACGCCCAGCTTCCGCTGACGACGCTCCAGCGCCTCTGGACGCTGCTCGAGGCGACGTTCCTCGTCGCGACGACTCCGGCGTGGAGCGCGAACCTCACCAGCCGCCTCGTGAAGTCGCCAAAGGTCATGCTGCTCGACACGGGCCTCCTGTGCCACCTGCTCGGCGTCGACGCGGCACGGCTGACCGAGGGCGGGCCGGTCGCCGGTCCCGTGCTCGAGACCTTCGTCGTGAACGAACTCCTGAAGCAGATCTCCTGGAGCGAGGAGCGACCCTCGCTCTTCCACTACCGGACGCACAAGCAACAGGAGGTCGACATCGTCCTCGAGACCCGCGCGGGCACGGTCGTCGGCATCGAGGTGAAGAAGACCGCCTCGCCCACGGCCTCGGACTTCGCGGGCCTGCGGCACCTGAAGGATGCGGCGGGCGGGCGTTTCCGGCGGGGAGTGCTGCTCTGCATGGTGCCGGAACCGGTGGCGTTCGCCCCCGACCTAGTCGCGTGCCCGGTCGCGACGCTCTGGGGCCCGGCGGCGCGGGGCGCTTCCGCGCGGTGAATGCCCGCCGCGGCGCCCGATCCGCGCTCGATCCGCGCCTGATCGGTCCGGAAGCATGGCATGCCCTTCGCCCGGCTCGATGTACAGCGTCTCGATCTCCGTCGCCTTCAGGAACTGCCTTAGCTTCGTCGCGATGAACTCCGAGCCGTTGTCGCTTCGGAGGTGCCCCGGCACGCCACGCGACCGGATCGCCTCCGCCAGAAGATCTCGCACCCGATCGCCCGACATCGACCGCTCCACCTCGAGCAGCAGGCACTCCCGCGTGAACTCGTCCACCAGCGTCAGCCAACGAAGCGGTCGGCCGCGGTGATCGCTGTCCTCCACGAAGTCCCAGCACCACACGTCGTTCGGACGCGTCGCACGCCGACGATCGATCCCGTTCGCCGAAACGCCAAGACGCCGCTTTCTCCGCTGTCACCGCGGCACGCGAAGACCCTCCCGGCGGCACAGGCGGTGCACCCGCTTGTGGTTCACACGCCATCCGTCCAGACGAAGGCGCCCGCACACCATCCGGTAGCCGTACCGCGGATGAGCCCGCACGATCTCCTCGAACCGCCCGACGAGCGCCGACTCGTCGGGCGCGATGCGAATCACGTACCGCTGCGTCGAACGATGCCCCTCGCGGCGGAGGGCGGTCGTGAACCACGTGCAGGGGCACCTCGGATGCTCGCAGCGTCGGACCTGTTCGGTGCTGGGCCAGCTTGCGGTTTTCCCAGGTAGTCGTTCGCCTCCCGCAGGATCGCGATGTCGAGCTCCTTCTCCGCCACCAGACGCTTCAGCCGGGCGTTCTCGATCTCGAGCTCCTTCAGTCGCCTCGCCTCCTCGCTCTTCATGCCGCCGTACTGGTTTCGCCAGCGGTTGAAGGTCGCCTCACTGACGCCCAGATGCTGCAGCACCTGAGCCACCGTCCGGCCGCCTGCCAGCATCGTCTCCGCCTCGCGAAGCTTGTTGATCACCTGCTCAGGCGTGTGCCGTGTCCGTTGCATCGAGAGTCTCCAGGGCCCAACCGGGACCCGACGGGACTCTCGTAGCGGGTGGATCAGTTTTCGGGGGGCAGGTCGGCGGCGGCTCCACCCGCCGACGCTGGCCGCGGCGCCTGGGGGTGCCGGCCGAGAGTCGGGACCGGGGTAGCGACTCCACCCGTGCGAGCGAGCAATCGCGCGATCCAGTTCCAGACCATCAGGTGCCTCCGCGAGCGATTGGCAGCGATCGGCGGCTCACGCCCGGGGAATCAAGCATGCTGTCGGGGCAGCGATCGCGCAAGCTGGCTGGTGTTCGAGTGTCGCGACGAACGCCCTGGCGCGATGAGAGAGGATCAGAGATGCGGCGCGTCGAGTCCTCGGGACTTCGCGGCGGACCTCGGGCACGCCGAGGGATCGGTCCGCCTTGCCCGCTAGACTCTCGTCATGCGCGGGGTGTAGCTCAGCTTGGTAGAGCGCCTGCTTTGGGAGCAGGAAGTCGTCGGTTCAAATCCGGCCACCCCGATTGAGGATCGACCCGGGCCGCCGCGAGGCAGCTCCCGTTCCGCGAGGTGCGCCTCCGCGAGGTGCGCCTCCGCGAAGTGCGCCTCCGCAAGGTGCGTCTCCGCGAGTCGTGCTTCTGGGAGGTACGCTTCTGCGAGGTCCCTCCGCCGGGGATGGACCACCTCGCCGGGGACTTCCAAGTCGCCTCCACTCACGTGTTCGGGATCGCCATGGGGATCATCGCCAAGCGCTCCAAGTGGCTCGACGTCGCCTCGCGGCGCGGGAGGGTCCGCGTCGTGGAGGTCGGCGGCGGATTCCGGCGGGCGTCGTTCGTGGCGAGCCTCGCGGCGAGCCTCGCGGCGATGCTGCTCGGCGGGCTGACCTACGTCCTGCATCGCCCCGAGTCGCTCTGGATGTTCCGATGGTTCGAGGCGCTCGGTCTCGATGGCGTCGTGCAGGCGATGCGCGGCTCGTGGCTCGCCCGGTCGTGGCGTCCGCCTGCTTGGTGGATCGGCTCGGCGCCCGCGGCGCTCTGGCTCGCGAGCGGGATCCTCGCGCTCCGCGCCGCGTGGACCGGACCCTCCGATCCGGCGCGACCGATCTGGCTGCTCCTGCTGCTCGCCGCCGCCGCCGCGGGCGAGCTCGGTCAGCTCGTCGGCGTCGTGCCCGGCACCTTCGACCTCGTCGACCTCGCCGCGATGACCATCGCCGCAGCGGTCGCGCTCGCGTGGACCGGCTGCTTTCATCCCATCCTCCGGAGGAACGCATGAACCTTCGTGCCCATGTCCGATCGGCGGCGGTCGCGCTCGTCCTCGGAGTCCTTGCCCTCGGCAGCATGGACGGCTCGGAGGGAGGCGATCCGATCGCCGAGGCGGAAGCCCAGATCGAGGGGGGAGAGCTCGCGCTCGAGGAGGCACGCCTGCGGCGGGAGGTCGAGGCAGAGCTCCGAGCGGCGGACGATCGCCGCCGGCTCGAGGGCGGACGCGCCACGAGCTCGCGTCCCGCCGGCACCGACGCGGCGGACGGGGCTGCCGCGCGTCCGATGACGATCCGAACCGACCTTCCCGCGGTCCTCGCCACGCTCTCCGACGAGGGGTACACCGCCGACCAGCGCGATGCCCTGTTCGAGCGGGACTTCGAGGATCGCTGGTTCCTCGTCGAGGGTCGGATCACGGACGTCGGAACCTGGATGGGCCGCAAGTACGTGACGATCGAGGTGGCGCCAGGGAACCTCTGCGACGTCTACCTCGACGACTCGTTCGACATCCTCTCCATCCGCAAGGGCGGACTCGGTCGCTTCATCGGCACCTT
>Ga0194133_10007099_pt1 | contig 13532 bp, 7 predicted proteins | sample TA2KigOf40mmetaG_FD_155448 | JGI IMG/M metagenome (GOLD analysis project Ga0194133, IMG submission 155448) | Freshwater microbial communities from Lake Tanganyika, Tanzania - TA2015055 Kigoma Offshore 40m | ecosystem: Environmental > Aquatic > Freshwater > Lake | place: Tanzania: Lake Tanganyika...
CAATGCAAACCAACACATTTAGTGTATGTATTGAATATTAAAATGCATTTGGTGGACGACTCGTGACTTTGATGGTGCTTATAAGATTTCAAATTCGATAGCCAAGGTAAAATTTTATTAAGTTCAAACTTTCACAACTCAAGTACCTGCCTCAGGAAAGTCAAGACCAAAGAAGAAAACACAGATTATTTGTTTTCATTTTACAGTTTTTACTATACTTGCTCCAAATACCGAATGCCTATTCAAAATTCAGACCTCTGCCAGCTACTGCAGGCAATCAAATTATATTTACTTAGTCTGAACTGAAAATGGGCCAGCGGGCCGGGTTGGTAAATACCCTGATTTTAAACGGGTCAGTGCTTTATGTAGTATGGGTCAATTTATGCATTGGGCTGGGCCAGGCAGTTACCCCTCAAAAGTGGCCCCTTTAATGCCCCATCAAGGATTGTGGCAACTGCCAAAAAGATTTATGTTAACTAGTTAAATCCCTCCTGTTATTTTCATTACCTTTTCTAATCTCCCCTGTTATCACCCTTGTATTGTCTACATGTTTAAGATCTTGCTGCTTTATGATAACTACCATGATTTGAACCTTTGTATCACTTTTCAAATAAGTATAAAATACTTACTGTTAATCCTTCAAGGTAAGACTGGGGTGGAATTTGATCCAAATCTTTGGGGATCTCTTCCCATGAGGGCAGCCAATCTAGGCGAAAATTTCTCCAAATTTTATGATGGGACATCCAGTTTTTCACAAAAAATGTATTTTTAACCTAGAAGCAAAGGTTTGCATTAATTACAATGGTTATGGAAAAGTGTAAAGTAAACTTTCAGAAATGAATTTTACATTTTTATTCCAACATTTGCTCATTTATAAACAAGTCAAAATCACCATTAGTTTCACACAAACTGTACATTTTTTGTAAGGATGTGTCTGTTCTACTTTTCACCCTCATTTAACCATTACTGAGTTAAATGACCCAGTATAATCACACATGCCGCTTATGACGGTACTCTTTTGAAATGAACGTCTGAGGAAATACTCAAAGTACTTTTTTGTGAAATATAAGGCTAAAAACTTACATACTAAACTTAATACAAAGGCTTAATAATCTGCACAATCTTACGTCTAAGAAAAGTGGATAAGAACCAGGCACACAAGCCTAGTTATCAACGTGGGAGGAACGAGCGCAGTGATCAAGTGTTCTCGAGAATCAAATGTGGATAGATAAGTTGCGTGATAAAATAATAAAGCGCCAAGAGCCTGATGGTCTATCTACGTGTATATTCTCAATCGCCCTCATGGCTAACTCCCCATTCTGCAGCATAATGGTCATGACACCTGGCTGGGATTGAGGGTAAGATCCCTGGCAGTGTACAAGAACATCTGGACCACACCTCAGCAAATTTTGCACAAGCCTTGCCACAGACACAATAAGTGTTTCAAACGCTTTATTCCTCCAGGGGGCCAATTTTATCACGGACAAATCCAGGATCCCTACAGCTAGTCTATATATATATAAAAGTGACTGTTTGCACTTATGTACCCTTTTCACGCCCGAACCGCCGGGCCAATCTCCACCAAATTTTGTCCAGACCTCCCCACCAACTCAGGGAAGGTTCTTAACACAAGCATGACCCCGCCAACCCGACCCCTGAACTCCAAAACCCAAATGGGTCACAGTAGAGGAAACTTTGTGTTACGTAAAATGTCCAGATGGGTAGTTAATTTCCTGGGCAGCGCCGGGGCCCGGTTGGCTTGTATAATAATATATCAACAACTTACATATTCATCTTTGAAATTTTTAGACTGAAGCAAGGCCTTCTTTGTTGAAAGAAGGATGTTATGCAGGAGGAATTCATCTGTCTCTTGAGAAATTTTAGACAGATCAAAGTATTTTTGATGGATAGATTCTAGAATCTGGAAATAAATTGCCAATTAATCCAACATCAATTATGAAATATTCTATTCCCAATATACTTTGATTTTATTTCCACAAGGATTAATCCATTTGGGGGCGGTTGACCCTTGGTCATCAACCTCAGGGCTTCGTTCCAAAAGTATGTGAACAAATTCAAGGCCTTGAAAATTCATCATAAAGAAAGAATCCAATCCAATTAAACTTTTTTTTAAATGGCTTTTACCTTGGTCAATAACATCTTCAGATGGATTTCCTGTTTCTCTTCTATCTTTCGTTGGTGATCCTAGGACAGATTGGGCTGCAACCTGGCAAACGACCAACACAACATAGGTTTGAAAAAGGGTGTCACGAAGACCTCGGCAAGTTGGGGAACATCTAATATAAAAATTGAAAATCTGGAAAAAGTTGGAAATTGAAGGTTATTTAAAAAAAATACCTTGATGGATTTGATGTTCTTCCTATTTCAAAATTAGGCTGTGGTTCATTTTTAGACCTGAATGGGGTGTCCGGACAACTCCAAACTTTAAAATAAATGTCAAGTTAATTCATTCAAATTTGGACAGATTAAAAATATTAATGAAGACAATCATAGTCTAAAATAGTGGCCCACTTGTAAACTTAAATAAACTAATGCAAATTACTTGATGGTGGGATGGGGGATGGTCCAATCATACCCTAAGGTACCCTTTTACCCAGCTGAAAACAAAGCTTATTGATAAAATTCCTTCAAAAATTCAATAAAATTCATTGATAAAAAATTGATTCAATTAACTTCAAAAAAACTGTTCAAAAATTCAATAATTAAAAAAAATCAATATATTGATGATTTCACATCTTAATCACTTCCTCAAATATTTTCAATTCAATTTGAATGTCTCTGTTGCCTAATGGATAGAGATTTAGTGTTAAAATCCCACTTGGACATATTAGTCTTTTTACTATAAAAAATTCATTTGATAAACATACATTGAATTAAATTTAATAAATCATTAAAATTCACTCAATCCCTTTTTGGCAATAATAAAAAAAGACCCATGGCTATAAAGATGGCCTTTTTTAAAGCACCAGTGAAGGTCAGGATACCTTTTTTATTTATTAGGTGCATTACAGGATTTTTTGCTGAGATTTTGGGGCTTTTTGATGTTTTTTACCAACCTGGGGTCAAAGGTCGGTGCCCGGTAATGAACCACTGACAGTTCAATCCTTAGATTAAATTTCCAGCCGAGTGCCATACCGTTAGGATGCGGGGACCCCTTCTAACCAAATACTATGATATATTTTCATACTGTTTTCTAAGTTTTGAAAGCTTATGAGCCATTTAAATTACATTCAATAGTTTATTTTCCAACTGGTATTTGAAGCCATCTGAATGAAAGGGTTTTGTTTTGATAGGCATGGATTTGGCTGTTGCTAGTTTTGGCTCATTTAAAAAGAATAGATTTGTTTTATAATTCCTGGTGTCCATTGGGCCTTAAATTTTTTCCCAATCAAGAAAAGAATCCATACTGAACTGTTTATGGAAAGAGCGCCAGCCCTTTATAAAATGAATGGTTGGGTCAACGATGAGAATGTAGTGAGGGAGGTCAATGATTGGTAACTGGTTGATCTGTGGATCAAGTATACCCAGTGCTAAAAGTGCCAAAAGATGCAGGAATGAGAAACAAGGCAGCAGCCTGTTTCAAAATGAGTTTTACGGGAAAGTAAAAGAGATTAATAAACATTATATTGTAAGGGAATAATGAAAGAAATAACTTGAATTGAGTGCATAAACTGTATATTTATCATCTCTCTGGTAAAGATCCCAACACTCCCAACCCAATCCCTTGTTGACCAAAATCTAAAACTAGATGCACCTTTGCAGCACAAGGAGCCCCAACCCTCACCCTCCTAGCTAGCTCTATCAAATCATCCCAACCAGTGCAGAGTCCCTCTTCCTTACTTTTTATGAGCTTCACACTATCAAAATTAAATCTGATTAATTCAGTTTTTCAACCGCCAGCCACCCATTTTAATTTGTTACAGGGTATGTCAAAGTGATTCCAATCATATCTCAGCTCAAAGGAAGCCGCCAGCTTTTTTTTCAAATCAGATCACAAGTTTAATGCGTGATTGGACAAAACAAATCCTAAGTTTAAGTCATAAATCAAATTCTTAAAAAAAAACTTACTCTTCTTCAACTTTTCAAGGTTTGTATTTTCTATGAAGTCACTGCACTGACAAAAGTTAATTTCTTCAGCAATTTCCATGGTTGTGTTCTGTCAAGGTGAAGATATCAATTGAGATTGTCTTTCATGATCTCCCCTAATTTATATGAGTTTCTTCTGGTTTTACCCTTCAACCTGACTGAACCATCTCCTTTTTGTCCACCTCCATAATGCCTCCCTAATTTTGACAGTCATCAACAATGAGACAGTTGGAATTTAATTTTATAAAGCTTTTTATCATTTGGAAAAATCTTCAATTGAAATTTTTGAGAGAAATTCAAGGTCTTTGAACTTTTTCAAAAATTTATTTGTTATGAATAAGTGAATGAATGATGAATGAAAGCTGAAAAAGATGAATCTTTTAAGCCAACTTTTCCTTGACTATTTCAGGATGACAAATTTTTTGATCTTGAGTTTCCTGAAACAAACAAGGATTCTCATTTGTACATCCTTTGCTTTTTTTCAGCATCACTTCCTTCCTATGTACTTTCATCAGATTCATTAAAACATCTTGAAAGCAACTTTTCAATTAATAAAAAATGAAAGTCATTTGATTATGATCTTTGGTTGGAAATCTGTTAATGTTGCTAATCTTTATTCTATTAAAAAGAAGATTAAAAGATAAAGTAGTTGGGCATTTTTTTTGTGTGGGGAAAAATCCCAAACCCTATCGACCAACCGATCACTAACCAAACCTGATCCAACCTACCCCTAACCAAAAACATGTATCCCCTCATCTGTCCCAACCAACCCCCCTCTTATTAGCCATAAAAGGACATTTACTGCTAACCTAACCTGACCAAGAATTTTGATAGATCATTGGTAATTAAAAAAGCTACTTTCATTAAAGGAAATATTTTTATTGAAGTTTAGAAACTTTTTGAATACTGGATCATGGTTTGTTAAAAAAGCTACTTTCATTAAAGGGATTTTTTGATTCAAGTTTTGAAACTTTTTGAATATTGAATTGTCTAGCTAAATTCACTACATAACTTTGAACTTGAATATTTAAGCTTCTAGACAAGATATTAAAAATCTGGTTGATAGTTTTGGAGCCCTACATGTGAGAAATATGCATGCCAATTTTCAGGGCTGTAACTTCACTGGTATGGGAGAGGAGGAGGTGATAGGCAGACACACACGGGATGTCACACCATTTTTGGCTCGATCCCTATACAAAAATTCTAACTCATCCCTCGCTTCGCTTGGGAGGGATATAAGTTTTAAACTGTTTCCGCTGGAGAGTGGTTGCCAAAGTCAAATTGGGTATGGCAACTGACATAGTAATATGAGTTACAAGAGTTTTGGGCTCAAAGACCAAACAAGCTGGCAACTTTGTACCCCTCATTGATGGACAGTCATTCAAAACAACCTCTCAAAGAGTAATACTCTGAAAAAAACTTACAAAAGTTATTACTCTTTGCATAAATCTGATTAAAGTGCACCCATTTAATTTCAATCTTTGTCACAAGGTACAAACATTCATTAGTTCAACTTGCTCAGGTTTTATACACACATCAAATAAGTACATGCATAACTTTATAAGAGCGTAATTTCCTCAGATATTACATATATCTTATTCATGATTAAAGTGGTGTAGCTAAAAATAAAAATATCTAGAATCAATGGCAATTCTGAGTATAAAAAGTATTCTTAAATATCTTCCTAATACTGTCATTACTTTGTTCTGTTCATGCCATGGTGTTTTCACTTGGCTGAGTATGTTTCCAATCCAGTTGGAGGAAGCATTTAGTCTGACTCGACTCTTAGAAAGGTCCATAACGTCAAGGTTTGCGGGCCTTCTGAAAATCTTGGTAGATGTGGCATTGCATTTCAACCAAAGCCTAGGTGGATGTTGATTTGGCATTACCAGTCACCATTGGTGATGATCCTGGAGGCTGCATAATTTATCCTGTTAAGCTTCTTGAAAAGAGTTGATTTAAGGGTGGTATGAAAATCTGTCGAATCACGATTTGTCAAAATTCCAGTTTGTCAAATTTCATCGAAATTAATATTTTGTCGAATTTCCGGTTCATCGAATCTCCATTTTCACCAAATTTCCGGTTCATTGAATCTCCGTTTTTACCAAATTTCCGGTTCTAACCTATCCTAACCTAACCTAACCCTGCAGGGCGAACCAAACTGGGGTCGGGGTTGGTTAGGTTAGGTTAGGTTGGGTTAGGTTAGGTTAGGCACTTAGACGAATCGTTAATTCGACAGAACAAGTTTTCGGTAAAAACAGAGATTTGACGGAATGAATTTTTGGTAAAAACGGAGATTCGACAGAATGAATTTTTGGTAAAACGGTGATTCAACAAATTTTCATAGCACCGATTTAAGCGAGTGAGTGCTCCACAACACAGGAAACCAGGATATAACTCTTCCACTAATCACATATTCTTTACTTTACTCTTTTGTTTGTTAATTACAATACTTTTTATAACATGAATGACAAGTTTTAGTACAGAGGGAAACATTTTCAATGTAAAAAATAACCATATGTAGCATGGAGTCCATTGGATTGGGCTTGGAATCTGAAGGTCGTTGGTTCAACTCCTTATCCTGGTTTTTGCTTTGCTGGCAGTTTTTCAAATTGGATTGTAAAAAGTCATCAAGGCAGCTTGAGCCAGAATAATATCAGGTAGATAATCTGATGGAGGTCATTATGGCATGTGTGAGTCATTATTAACAGGGTCCTGATGGGTACAAATATCATTATCAAGTTATTACAAAAAAATTATCATAATCTCTTAGTGCAAGACATGTTCTTTCCAAAAGAAAAAAAATGGAGAATCTGAAATCTTTAATTAAAAAACTATTGGCTCTATAATCCTGTGAAAAATTTCCACTTTCCTCAATTGAACAAATTTAATATTATTTTATTGATTTTAAAAAAAGGGAAAAAGATGCATTTTTCCCTTTAAATTTGTTAATCAGCTTAATTTTGATTTTTTTCAGAAAAGTATTTGATTAAAATTTAATATGGAATCTGTAATTAAAAAAAAATTTCTTTATCATTGCGCAATTATAGAAAATAAATCTCTCAACCTCGATTCTATTTACCCTTACCCATGATTATTTATTTACCCAGGATTGGTTGGTTTTATATTTCAATGTTGTTATCTCAATCCTGACAAAACTTGCCAACTGCAAATGAAATATCTCTTATCAGTCTTAAAAAAAGGAATTTCTTACCATATGGTAGGCGGATCTGGTTTTGTTTTTTTACATATTGTGAGCCAAAAGATCTGAGTTGGGGGAGAATGAATATCAACACTGTATATATTGAATGAGCTCTGGAAAGAATCAATTAATGAGTTGTTTTTGAAGAGTTACAACAACATTTCTTTAATGGATTTGTTATTCCCAGCACAAAAAAATGTAGAAATTTATTAAATTTTGACACTAAATTTTTCATCAGATCCCATTTTGTATCTATTAATTCATTTTCTTTTATTGTTTGACATTCCATATAATGACCCAAAAGTCTTTGTGTTTTGTTGGTTGCAGCAACCCTAAAAAAGAAGATTGAAGACTTCTGCATCTAAGATGTGTCAATGCTGAGAAATACCAACAAAGTAAGAGAAATTCCCTGAAAATTTTCCCCCTTTTTTACTCAAGTAAAACTTCACATTTGATCAATGAATTCCAGATGTTCTATTAATCATGAAAAGATTCCTACTTTACTTATTTGGTTTGTTTGTGCAGTGGAACCTGCAGGTTTGCACTTAGTTTTATCAAGAGTGACTAATAACCCCAACTTGCATCCTGCTGTTAGATTTGCAACTTTATCTTTGAGTGCAAAACAAAGGGCTAAAAGATTATTTGACTGGCTGATAAATAAGCTCAAGAGCTATATGGGGTATGAGGTTCTACCCATGTTTTATACCTTTTCCAGGTACCTCTATGAGAATACTAATTGCATACTAGCAGTTAAAGAGTGGCTAAGCCATAGAGATCAGATACATAGAGCAAGCCTCCCTGCCCACGCATGCAACGCTGCAGGGAAAATTTGCACCTTTGTAAATTTAGGTGCTCCAAGAGCTGAATCTGTGCGGCCTAGCTGTGTCAGCTGTTGGTACACCACCTTTATGATTTTTTGGTCGCTTGCGTGGTCTATATAGATTCGATGTCTATGGGCTAAGCAGCCCCCTTCCCTCTTGCCGCATTCACCTCCGTACCCTCCTCCTTCCGAGCCCTCGTGTGACAGGACAGACATTAGGATTATATATTTATATGGATACTAGAAGTTTAAGAGCGGCTAAGCTTCCCTGCCCTCTTCCATGCCCACCTCTGGGCATTCCTTTACGCTCCCTCACGTTACGGACAGACGTTAGGGTTTTATATATATTAATATAATATATAAATTATTATAGACCAAAAAACATTTGTGGTTTTTCAAAATGATTTCTTTTGCTTTCTTGATTGCGGCTTTTCAAAGGTATTTTTCATGTTTATCTTTTTTGAAAATGTTTTCTCTTTACACTCAGCAGGATCTCATTTAATTATTCCTAGTAGGATGTTTGGGCGAAAAACAAGTTCCAGGGGGATGAAATTGTTTTTGCAGAACATGAATTGTGTGTTGATACAGATGGCAATAATCATTACATGAATAACATTGGAATTAAGAATGAAGTAATCATGGTCTAAGACTATTGTTTCATTTGAATGAAAAGAAAAAAAATTAACTTCAAATAAAAGAAACTAAAATCAGTTTTCAATAATTTTGCATTAGTATTTGAAATTATAGGTATAGAGATCTAAAAGCTGTTTGGGTCCTGGCTTTGCCTCTGATAAAATCAGCCCCAGTGGCATGGGAGGCATAAAGCAGGCTTCAGACACTCCTAGAGTATGTTGCAGGGCCTGCACAAAGTTTGGTCCTGCATTTCTTGTGTGATGATGGAAAATATACATAGATATACCTACAATTTAGATTGTTCAATTGTTTTAATCAAATGCATGAAGGTAATTGTTTTGGATGATGTTACCAGTGGCAAGTAACATGAGAAGTTACAACACAAGATAGGGAAGACTCAAGAATGTCATATGTATCTGAAATCTTGTCAAAGGTTCCATGGTTAAATCTTGAAAAGAGGGGGTACTCTAAAATTTAGATCACAAGCTCTGGAATGATATTCTTTTTCTGAGCATTTCTCATGAGTAGGTCACATGTGGCTTGCTTTAAAGGCATGGCAGCATGGTACTATATGTAAGGCTTTTCTGACCAAAAATAAGACTGAATATTCACGTTTGAATGGATTAATAAAAGTCTAGGGTGCCTTCACGTGTATTATGGCGGTTTACGATGAAATTTGCACCATTTGCACCTGTATTCCGGTGTGCCATCTGTAAACAGGGGCGAGACAGGTAAAACGCGAGTGGATACACCTAACAGTGGGTGGATACACTTGAAAGTTGGCATACAGTGTGTCCTATTTTTGGTAGGGTTTGATTTATATCAAAATATTTATAAATGTATATTTAGATAGCCCTGGAGATCTCAGCGCTTTACTTTATTATCACACATATTTTCCACATAAGATTCCAAAGCACAATTGATCTCTGAGCTCCTGCTTCAATTGTCGACAAACAAATTTGCTCGCCTAAAAATGTTGACTTGCTATTCTTGCTGATTCTTTCCCAAAAGATTAGTGTAGGATATTTAGACACTAGATTTTATACATTACAAGTAAATTTATACTTTACCCATGATTTCTACTTTAATTTTGTAAGAATAAGGCCATTTCACAATACATGCCTCTTTTTTTTCTAAGATAAGACCATCATTAGAGGTGTGTGCTTATTCTAGATTGATGCTGTCCCAGCTTAAGGATTCATTTGTATTCATTCTGAGGAAAAGTTTACATCAATTGATGGCAAAGCCAAAGTGGAAAAATATCTGTGATTGGTAAACAACTTTCATTTTCATAATTCTAGATTAAACCCATCTGGGTTTTCAGACACTAAGTACCTGTTTTGAATCTAAATGGATTATGGACTCAAAATAAATTTTCAGTGTGGTGCCAAACAACTAATCTTGTATGAATGGTTCCTAAAATGTATTGTTATAAAAATTTGTATTTGTGAGTCAGACTACCACATGAGTGGATGGCCTGGTTGATTTCCAGAGTAAGTTCTCAAACTTCACAGAAAATCTCACAAGGCCTCTGTAGTAGCCAACCAGTAATTACAACAACCTAGAATGTCTTTGACCCCTGGCCATCTCAAAATATTTGCCTTGGTGGTTGGGCTTGTCAAAATGACTTTCATTCCTTAATTAGTTTAACAGATGAAATTATGCAAAGGAATTAGTTCAAATCAATACTTTCATCATTAAGGGAGTCAGGGTGTTACAGTGGTAAGAAGCTGGATTTCCATCTCAGCAACCCGGGTCCGACTCCTGCCCAGGTAAATTACCACAAAAAAAAGATCAAAACCACCTAGTGTGCCTTAATAATGACCGCGCGTCGCAAGGCGTACTCAAAAAAAATGCGTAGATAAAGAAAATTGGGCTCTGCAGCTTGTATTTATGCTTTGTCTCAGCTCATTCATTTAATACAATTAACTGGCAAAACTTTACCATGTGGGGTTGCCATGGCCTAATGGTCATTGCATCTGCCTGGCTATCTGAGGATTGGAGCTCGAACCTCGGCACCTCTAGCAACATTTGACCTCGGGTTGCCACAAAAATTTACAAAAATAAATGATTTATGTCAGAATTACTATGTGGCTTTCAAGACCTAGTGTTGCAAGGCGTACTATATATATAAAAAAAGATTCAAAAAAGCCTTACAGTTTGTAAGACTTGGACTAAGGTATTTCAATTAATAGAAAAATGGGATTTTTGGAACAGTTTTTACTCTTTCCCTTCAGATCTCTTATATATAAACCTTTCTCAAAGCATATCACAACAACTTTGCATATAATGGAAAGTTCATCAACATCTCACATCTTCAGGCTAAACTGGACAGACTAAGATATTATGTATTATAATAATGTTACATATTTATCATTTTTGCCTCAAGGCATAAGAGAAAGTTTTCCTCCACAAGCGAGCGAAGCAAGCTAAAGTTTTTTCACTACGCTAGATTTTTGTCACGCCACATATGGAGGGCTGAGCGGCATGTCGTCCATCCTTCTGTCTGTCACCTCAAACTTCTCCCTCTGTTTTAAAGTTGGAGAGCTGAAATTTTGCATATAGACTCCTCATATTAATGCAAAAAATGTTACTAAGCGGATTTTTGAAATTTTATTTGGGTGCTAAAATTTGGGTTTTTTACATGCCTTGACACATGGACAGACGGACGATGACTTAGATGTTATTGTCATGGAGGGTTCTGCATTTTTCAGCAAAAAATGCACATCTACTATTTTAAAAATGAACCAGTTTTCCCAACTTGTTTTTGTTTGACTCTACATTTTGCCTATTCGTTGACACTGTCTGTTCTTGTTTTCATTCATCAAACAATAGAATGGCATCAAGAAGGTCTTGACCTTTATCCAAAACATACAAAAGATGCTTTTACATCGATATATTGGAACTACAAAGTATCTATTTTGGGTCAAAGAGCTCCATTCGAGGTCAAGCATCTCAGAGAATCTTTTTTTTCTCAAATGGTCACTTTTATATGAACTATTTTCATTAACTTTTGCATTATAATTTCAAGCAAGTGATTCATTTATCCTCCCCTACATATTGAATCCCTGCCTTGACATTCATATTTCTTCATTTCTTCAGCTGGGTGAATTTCCTGTTTCAGCTTTTTTTTTCATTTCTGTCCCATTCATATCCCTCCAGCATGAGTTTTCATACATTAATGATGGATAGTTGTGTGCAACTGAGAATGGCATGGCCCAACTTAGCCTGATCTGGTCACTGTAAGTCAAAAAACCACCAAATAATGTGGGCTAATTAAAAAAAAGACTTACTTTTTTTAACAATTTAAAAAGTTTTTCCCAAAAAATAGTTTGGATAATCTTGACAATGTTTAGAGCTTTCTCTTATGTTTTTATTTACAGTGTAATATGTGAAAAGCACTTAATCAAGCATGCAGTCTTTTATCGGTTTGGGCAATAAAGTTTGCACACCATTTCTGGCTGATATTGATACCATCTTTTTTTTTTCATCCATACTTCCATCTGGCTTATTTTGATAAGGGTTGGCAGGCGTGAAAAAAACATCTTTTCAAAGTATTATTGTTGTGATTAGACTTTTTCCATGTCTCCATGAATATTTCAAATTGAAAATAATAATAATCTTGTGCAGTAAAAGACTCATCCGATGTTAATGCGCAATCGACACCTTTATAAGAGTCCTGCCATAGAAATCTATGGTCACCGCAGATTACTATTTCCCTGACTCAGGGTGCCTTATTGATATTTTTGGCAATATGGGGTTGAAAAATTGCTTGCATTGGCTGGGGATTGAACCGACAACCTTAGGTCTCAGTTCTCAGCCACGGCAACTCCAACAATGGTGGGTATATTGGTGGAAAAGGGCAAAACTGTAATTTTACTCTTAAACTCCACAATTTGACCTCATAAAATGAAGGCCCCACAAGAGTATCCCAAGAAAAAAATGACATATTACATTGTTGAATTGTTGAAAGATACACATTTGAGAATTCATCCTCAAAATGAGAGCAAACTTTTTGCAAGTATTTTGAGAATAACTCTGACCCTAAGAGCCTGAGTATTGCTGCTCATGGATGTACAATGACACCTCAGAATATACATTTAAGGTTAAAGACTTAACACTGTTTTTTCAAAATAATTGTCCCTGCAACATTTTAATGATGAAAAAAGATGGTATTCAATTACTTTCAAATGTTATTTAGACTCAATTACTGAAATTTCAAATGATTTGACATATAAAAAATTGAAAAATAGTGTTTTTCTTACAATTGACCTTTTCATTGAGCAAATCATCTTTTGGCAAGTGAAAATTTTCAAAAATTGTCTTACAAAATTGAAAAATGATTGATGTTATTGTCAAAAGCCATGTGAATCAATCCACAATTCCATAACCTAAGGGTAAAAAGTACTTCATTTTAAGTATCATTTTTCTCAACAAACAAATTTTAGAATATAAAAATCATAATTTTCTTAAGGACTTCTTAATAGTGTATTTTCAACTTTAAAGCATGTAAAATGTTGTGATCTCTTAATGGGATTCTTGTAGTGATGGGTCCGGGTCAAAATTTTTTCACCCAGGTCGGGTAGGTTCAGCCATCCTTGGTTTAGGTTTAGGCTTGGAAAATTTCCCCTTAGAATCCCAAATTTTCCAATTTTTTTCCCTTCAGATCAAAAAAATTGCTTCGGGTTGGGTCAGAGATGGGTTGACCTCTTATTTACTACGGGTCAAAAGTATGGTTGGGTTGGGTCGGGTCAGGTCAGGGCCAATCAC
>Ga0194133_10007104_pt1 | contig 13529 bp, 5 predicted proteins | sample TA2KigOf40mmetaG_FD_155448 | JGI IMG/M metagenome (GOLD analysis project Ga0194133, IMG submission 155448) | Freshwater microbial communities from Lake Tanganyika, Tanzania - TA2015055 Kigoma Offshore 40m | ecosystem: Environmental > Aquatic > Freshwater > Lake | place: Tanzania: Lake Tanganyika...
ACGAAGAGCAAGACAAAAGATATTGCAAGGAATAGTTTACAATGATGAGCTAGAATGAGATTATATGATTTTTTAAGAAATGGACAAAATGGTGAGGCACCACAGCAAACCCTTGTGGTGAAATTGAACATGCAATTCAATCTGAGTACCTGTTGAGATTTATCTTTTTCTCCATTGTTCTCATTCACTAACTGGATGAAAACTGGCCTCACAACGGCTTCGTCAGATGGAAGTTTTGATTCAGTTTCAGTCTTTTGAATACGTTTGAATCGCTGTCGTCCTCTTTCACAACCTTCACCCGTGTCTACAGTAAAAGTAAAGTTTCACAGGAAAGTGAAGATTTTTCAACAATTTTTAATCTGTGATGTTTCACTTGATAAGTTTTTTTATTGCATAAAAAGAAGAGATTGGAGGCTTTGAAAAAAAAGTTCCTTTCATGTCTGACTAGTTTTTAATCTCTTTTGATTCTGAGACTTGCTTTGGTATATGGAAAAAAAAGGTTGAAAGACATAATTTTGACTCACCAGCTTTGAAAGTTAAAACTTTTTTGGTTGACTTTCCGGAAGACTTTGTAGTGTAAGAAGAATATGTCGTGGATGTGAAGGTCTGAGACACCAATGGAGTGGTCTTGAACTCTGATGCCTTTTTGACAATCTCCTGAGTTTCGAGTAACTTTGGGTGAACTTCGTTTGGTAATTTGAGTAAGGTGCCCGGAGAAGGGGACCTTGACGATGAAGGTGGAATAGTTTCTGCTGTGATCCTTGGTCGAGGGGTTTCGTATGACAGAGATCTGTTTCGTCCTCGACTTTGAGGTCTTGCTGCAACTCTCGAGAAGACTAGAGAGTGAACAATCTCACTGTCAGCTGAAACAAAGAAAGTGATATTTTTCAGTTACTTGAATTGATATTCTGGAGAAGTATTTGAAAATGACTCTGGATCAAGACCAATCAAGTAGATAAAATATTCAGATTTTAACTCTTTGGCACTGCAAATAAACCCATCACCCTTTAAGAGAAGCCCAAAAAAGTACAAATTTGCTTAGCTTTAAGAAGCTAAATATTTGATTTTGACCCTTTTGTGAAGAATCAAGCCTTTCCAATCAAAGAGACCTATTTTTATGTCAGATCTATTCATTGTCTCTTTAAAGCTTAAAAGTATTTTGCATTTAATCACCTATGTTAGAGTTTCATTTTGGAATGATTGAATGTGAAAGTCACAGTTGAACATTCAAAGTATGATCAACTAAGTCTTTTAAATACAACTTTTCATACGCTTGTATGAATTAACAGTTGGAAAATTTTAACTCTCAATTGACTTTGAACTTTACAGCAAAGAAATCAAACAAGTAAAATTTCCATTTATAAATTAGACTTTGACTCAAATAAAAAAGAATACAAAATGTAAAATCTTTTTCAAATGAACTTTATTGATCAACCGACATTGTTATTTTGATCAATTACAGCCCTGGAATAATTTAAATGTAAAATAAGCAATTGATTGATTGACAGCTTATGTTAAGGAACTGCTTATTCCGTCATTTTCACCAGGATAATGTGGACCGTACAACAATTCCTGTCACTGAAAGTTGTTTGGCAGTCACTTGATTGTTAATTTTGAATGTGAATGAGTGAATAAGAGATAATTCGTAAAAAGTTTCTGCTTCTCACTCTGACTGAGATAATCAACTTGTGGATATAAATAATTAAGGCAAATCTAAGGATCAAAGATTTTGTACAGGCTGGGGATTGAACCTCTGGATCCCATATCAGATGCCATAACCATCTGGTAAAACAAAAGATCGATACATGCATTAATGGGCTTAGTACAATTCAAGAGGGCCCCCCACAGAATTACACAATCAGAGAAACCTCTTATGAGATTTTACTTTAAAAATTTCTGCTCACATTTAGATGGATCAAATAGCAAATCATAAACTGTCTTCATAATCAAACAAAAATCTTGCTTGAGCAAAAAAAACCAAGCAGAAAGCAAAATGATTTGTGAAGTTTTCCTTTTATAGTTCTGTAACTATTTCTAGATTCAAAATCTACTTTGTGTATATGGAAAAGACAGCTATCCAGATTCATGTTTTACTGAAACAGTGGTGAGCCATAAATCAAATCAGAATAGCCTGACTTATTCTTTTTCCAAAACGAAAAGGGAATCGCTTCTCTTCTCTGACGAAACACTATTTCCAGCTCAACCACATCATATCATTAGATACAGAATAAAATCTCGATTTACATTCAGAGAAAAACGAGTAGTGAGCGTCATTCTATTACTTGGATGTTTTTGTCGTAGAATTGTTGGAAATACATCTATATTTCGAGTCAAGTTTTTACATTAATTTATCATTTTATAAAGAGGCTGTGACATTTTAGACAGATCAAAATTGACAAGCTTAGCTGCCATGGCTCCTTACAAAAAAGCAGAGCTTTGGATGAAAAAAATGAGTTATGGTTCAAAAGTGCAAAGGTTCAGTTCAACACAAAAAAATGTCGAGGGAGTTGCTAAACACTAAAGAGGAATATAACATTCTTTTTTCCTGTTTTTAGTTTCATTTTCCAAACTTCGTGTTACATTTTTGTTCCAAATTTCGGTAAAACATATTCTCAAAAGTTTATCAATTTCAGGTAGATCTAGCTTCTTAAACAATGGCACTTTGTATCTGTTTCTTAGCCCAAAACCTCACCAAATCTGGGCGTTTATAATTTGACAATTTAAGTCTTGAAGAGATGCATTCTTTTTCTGAGCCTCTGCATTTAATATTGGCATTTTTTACGCCTACTGTAAAGAATCAGGTCTCCCAAAAGATACCTCTTGGCCAAAGTTTTAGAATGTTTAGGAAGTTTTTCAAAAAAAAGCTTTTTTCAAGCTCAACTTGTTTGCTAATCAAAGCAGTTATGAAATAGTTTTTAACTGCGAGGCTTCTTCTCTTATTAGCGAACATTATAAAAGATGGGATTGGGATTATTTTAAAGTAAAGAAAATGCTTATATTACCTTTTTGGAGGTGGGTTGAGAAGGGTTTTGGTTACTCAAGGGGCTTGTTGCGGGGAGTTGGTGGTGGTAAAACCTTTGTTTTTACTGGCAAGAAGGTGGTCCAAGTATGAACCCTTGAAAGTGAGTTATACTTTTAAACAACAACTTTTTTTATAAAATTTAAATGGACGTGAATATTTAGAATTTTTGCACAAAATAGCCTTCAGGTCAAATATTCTCGAGGATCCAAGTCCATCAGAGTGTATTGCGGTTCAAAAAAACAAAGGTTGTAAAAAAACAAAAGGGTTTCAAAGTTTGATGTAGGAATGAAGAAAAGCGGGTTTTCACGTTCCAAAACTTTTCGATAATTTTTGAAGCCCTCCGTTCAAGACTATTTCAAATCACTTCAATTGTCGGTGAAATTTTGCTGTACAAAATAAATGTTGGAAATGATAAAAAAAAATTAAAGATAAAGAAAATATATTTAATTCTTTTACTGTTTCAGCCAGATAAATGGCTTATTTAGAGCATCCAATGCTTTGTAATTAATTTCTATTTGAAAAAATTTGTTTCTCTCATTTTAAATTGCATTCAAACCACGTACTTTCTGCAAAAAATGATATTATTTTGCATTTTTACACCGAGTAAAAAAAGACAGGGTAGTACTTTAAGTAAAATATATTGTTAAATCATAACTTAATTTTGGATGAAATTGTTCTTATTGTTTATCGTTGAAAAAGAAAGAATTTTGACGAAGGATGTTTGTTTGAAAAGTTTATAATATAAAATGTCATGCTTACAAACAAGTGGTATTTTCAAAAATAGTCTAGATAAGGCAAAAAAGTTTCTTCCTTTTTTACGTGGCAACTAATTGGACACTTGATTATCTTCAGTTTTGTTTGCTTGACCAAATCCAGAATCTCTGCTAGGCATTTGCTTTTTATCAGTACATCAAGATACAAAACAATCAGATCGTACCATTCAAGTGGAAAATGTATGGTGACAGCAAAATGCATTGTTATACACAAGAACTACCTCAAAAATATTCACAAAGATTCTGGTTTTGATAAATGATAATATTTTGGTCAGTTTGCGGAAAACCTTATTTCTGAACAAACTTTAAACATTTTACATCTTTTTAGTCTTTCACGAGATTTACTTTCATAGATTTTAATTGTCTCTTGTTGGCAAAAATTTCAGATTTTTTCTACCAATAATATACAAAAGTAATAATAATAAATGGGTGTGAAAGCCATGAAGCTCAATCAAGTCAGCCATTTTCTATAATAAGGATACTCCAATGAAAAAAGTTTTTATTGCCAAAAATAAGGCTGAAAAGTTTATTTTTCCAAAGCCATACATGCAACTTCGTTATTCTCAATGCGTTTTACAAGTTTCTAAGATCTGACAGGTTTAATTGGCGAATCAAAGCTTTAAAGTTTTTCTGCAAGTCAAGCTGGTTGCTTAAGAAAATGAGAAAATGTAAAATTAGAATTTTGCAATTGGAGGTGATAAACTTTACAAAGTTTTTTAACACATATATTTCCTTTTTACTTCTGAATTTTAAATGTCATTCCCAAATTTCAATACTTTTTATAAGTCTTTGAGTTGGACTGCAAGGTACAAGTCAGGATTAGTGAGCAGGGTCATCAGGGGTAGTACTCCAGCTTTCAATCTGTTCAACATAAACAGAGCCCTTATTCCAATGCTCTTTTTGACCAAATGTTCCTAGATTAGTAATTATTAATTTGAGGCTTATTATTTAGGGTTACGACAAGTGCCTGACTCAATCCCTTTTAACCCCAGAATTGATATAATAATTAAACACTTAAAGAGAATGACCTCATCAGAAAGGATTGAATGTTTCGATAGGATAAATATAAATGTTTAATAAGTTTTCCACATGGTTAAGGGTAAAGTTATATTTATAACTTATTGCAAGAAAAACTTTCTCTAAATTTTTTTTATTGTTCCAATAAATCGTTCTTATACGAATAGATCCTTCGTTAAGACAAAAATCTTTTCTGCAATGGTAGAAATCGATCACTGTATCGTACATTGGATAATCGAAACACGATGTGAAGGTCAACCTTGCCCTCTTTATGATATTTGTTGCATGCTACTTTTTTGAAACACCCTTCTCAACCCAACATTGGGCCATCCATCAACTTTCGGCGGATACAGCATGATCAATTTCTGGAAACATGAGATAGATGGCTGGATGGCTTTGATCATGAACAGATGTGGAAAAACGGGCAAAGAAAAAACATTTTGAGGATAAATTTTTCCCAACAAATTGAAAAAATTTTCAAGACTGAATCATTTGATTGTTTGTACCTAAGTTTCAAAATATGGTTCTTATTCATATTCTGAAAATAAAAGGTTGTTCCAATTAAAATGTAGGAGTCGCCGTGGCTGAGAGGTCATAAGAAACTGACTGCGAGAACTAAGACTTAAGGTCGTGGGTTCAAACCCCCAGCCATGCTAGCAATTTTTTAACCCCGTATAACAAAAAAAATTAACAAGGCACCCTCAGTCAGTGTAAAAGTAATCTGCAGTGCCCATATACTTCTATGGCAGGACTCTTATAAAGGTGTTTGATCACACATCAACATTGCATGATCTTCGTTTTCAAGCAATTTTTACAGTTAAACTCATCCAAGGTATTGTTTATTCCCTCTTATCGAGATCAAATAACATCTTTTGTAGTCGAAAGATAGTGTTTGATCTTTCATATGATTAGATTTCACATTTTTGCTTTGTTTTTCTCTTTTAACTTTCCTTCAACTTCAAGGAAGGAAAAACATAATTCCAAGATAAACATATTTTTGAAATAAAGCTAATCATTTATTATTAATCTGATGAAATCTTAGAGCTAAAAAGAAGTGTTCGGTCGTCAATTTTTGCCAAACAGGTTGGGGTGTTCATGTTTCCTGTTTTTGTTACATTTCCTGTCAAAAACATTTCCAAGGCCTCAAGTCAGATCATGAAGAATGGAACAAAAATGCTTCAGCAAAGTAAACCTCTCTAAACAACATAAAGGCAGATTTAACAAGATATAAGTGGACTGTAGAACAAACTTTTTGCTAGCTTTACACTTATTTTTTACTTCTAGAAAACAACTTTAAGGGAGTTAATGAAATACTATGCATGTGACAAAGGTGCCTCTGGTTTTTTGCAACACATGTAAAAAAATTGCTGACGTGGCCTAGATGGAACTCTCTAAGCTTCTGGTCTCACGCAATTTCTCAGGAAAAGTCTAAAACATTTTGCCAAAACATCCCTTTTCTTATCCATCATCTGGAAAGTACTTAACAAAAATAATTATTTTAAGAATTGATGATTTTTGCACTTGACCTTAAAGCTCAAAGTACCTTTCACTGCCTTCTATGCCTCTCAATTCCAATTTAAGAAATGAGATTCAATGATATATACTAGCCGGCGCTGCCCGGGAAAAATTTGGTGAGCTTACATGACCCATCTGGACATTTTAGGTTACACAAAGTTTTCTCTCCCGTGACCCATTTGGGTTTTAGAGTTTGGGCTACCCCAGGGTCCAGGGGTTAGATTGGCGGGATCATGCTTGTGTTAAGAACCTTCCCCGAGTCAGTAGGGAGGTCTGTGCAAAATTTGGTGGAGATTGGTCCGGCAGTTTGCGCATGGAAAGGGGACATAGGTACAAACAGTCACTTTTTATATATATAGATATATATATATAGATATAACAGACTGTTTGTACGTATATATGCACTAGTGTCCCTCTTTCACGTGTGAACCACCCAACTAATCTCCACCAAATTTTGTACAGACCTCCCCACAAGCTCAGGTAAGGTTCTAAACACAAGTAAGATCCCGCCAACCTGATCCCTTTACCCCAGGGTACCCCAAACTCCAAAACCTAAGCAGATCACTGGAGCAGAAAAAACTTTGCTTCACAAAAAATGCGGACTCGGTGCCACAGATGAACACTTGCAATGTAATGATAAATGCTTTGACCAATAAGCCCTGATGACGTTTTTGAGGCTCAGCCACCAAATTTGTAGGATTTTTACATCCAAACATATAGCTTTGAACAGAAACCTGACCAAGTTTCCATCAAGTTCTTTTTTTATCTGATGATTTCACCTTGTCTTTAAGAGCGCTGTAATTATGCAAATTCCTATTTTCTCAGTTTCTATGTTCCTTCATTTAAATTGTCAGGAAAGCATGAAGTCAAGATTTTTTTCATTCCTCCAGGAAGAGAAACATCACATTCTAATTAAAGTTTTATTGCTACAAGTGGACTGCAAAATCCCCGGAAGATTTACTTCAATTCATTTGGCACTTAACTGAAACTTTTTTTTTCAACTGTTATTTATCTCAAAAGTTTGAAATGAGTTTGTTCTGGCATAAAATGGTCTCAATTTTTTCCATTTCTTTCTCAACGTGTGAGCAATTAATTTTCTTTGTCCCTTTTAGATCCTCACCTTTATGTAGTTAGTGCCTATTGAATGTCTGATACTCCGACTTGTAATCGACCAGCAGCAGGGGCAACATAAAAAGAATAGGATAGTCAGATAGATAGAGATTAAACATTCCCTCTGGTCCCTTCTTCCCCCTCAAAGTGAAGAAAAGTATGCGTGTTCCTAGACTTGGTATTGTTCTTGCCTTGTCACACATGACCTGAACTTGATGTTTTCTAGGGGATTGCCCAACTAACAAGATGTTTTCTTGCCATGAATGTTGGAAGTTTTTCTTCTAAATGAAGAGCAAAATCATTACAGAGAATATTTATGTGAGAGTGTCTTCTAAAAGATAATTTTCATAATTTTTCTTGCAAAGGAAGTTTGATTTATATTTTAGACTGGCGAAAATAGCAACTTACCAATGAAAGAACTTTATTTATTACAGAATATTTTTGGCTGATCACAAGAGTAAATGGAATATACCACTTTTGGTTGAGTTTTTGCTTCAACAATTATAAGCCTTCAAGTTGAACTTAGAGATGGGCCCTGACCCGACCCGAGCTTAGATTTGACCCGCAGTAAATAAGAGGCCGACCCGCCTTTGACCCGGGTACTTTCCGACCTGACCCGAAGAGATTTTTTTGGACCGAAGGGAAAAAAATTGAAAAATTGTACATTTTTAGGGGAAATTGTCCAAATTCAAACCCAAACCATAAATGGCTGACCTGACCCGACCCGGGTCAAAAAATTTTGACATGGACCCATCACTAGGTTAATGTTTCAAAATAGGTCATATTTGATAAAGATTTTTATTAAAACACAAATACTTTAAACCAGAGGTTGATTGGGCCAGATTTTAAATTTACGGCAATTAATCGAACTAACAATTTTTTGCTCCAATCAGGTGCAATAGACCCACAGCAAAGTTTTTAAAAAACGTATACTCTACCCACAAGATATTCTCGAACCACATGGCCTTGAATTTCATTAACAAGCTTGTTATTATAGGCTATTTCAATAATTTGAATTTGGCCACATTGAAGTTTTGGGTTCATTATAATTTTTTCATATTTATCCTTAATCTTTACTCTTTTTGATTTATGCATAAGGAGAAGGCTGCAGATTCATTTCATGTGTGATTTCCTTAAGTGCATTAATTTATTTTTCACCTTTTTTTAGCCCTGAGTGAAAGTTTAGTCTTTATCTGTGAGATACCACAACCGTATGGGTAAAATCAACCCCTTATGTAGTCTTGGTTTGTAAAACTGGGTTAATTAACCAAGATTGAAAAAAATATTGAGTGGATTTGCTCAAAAACTTATAACTAGTGCAATAAATTGGTCTTGTGAAGTTTTTTTACTCATGATAAAAAATACAGTTTTTGGTATCAAATTTAAAAATAGTTAATCTCTCAGTTCCACCATACCACATTAAAATATAGATTTCAAAATTGGCCTTAGCAAATCGTGTTTTATTTCACTTGATTTTTGAGCATTTAACCTAATTTCTAATAATGTATAGAAGAAAACTAATGTTAGTTCATTGTTCAGAGGGGGACAAGTCCTTAATGCTCCTGACACAACTTACAAGACATAGAATTGATTGATAGACTCTAAAATATGAGATATTAAAGCTTTCTTTCAAAAGACTTTTACAAGTTTAAATGAGAACTAAATGTCACCAATTCTGACTTGGTAGTGATAAATTTAGTTGTGAATGCAAAAAAGTCAAATAAAGTTATGAAAAGGTCATTACCAAGACAACTTTATGAAGAAAAATTAGCAAACTTTTCGATGATAAACAGTTCTTTTATCAATGATCTCATTAATTTTGACATCTATATGCCAAGTACATTTATTTTAGCTTTTTCTCAGATTATTAGTGAAGTTATAAGCTAAAAGCAAATAGGGAACAAATGCAATGTCTTAGCAAAGACCCTTCCAAATCAAGAAGAGAATCAGTTTGGAACTGTTGTTTCACTAACCAGGCTCATTTATTTAGCTAAGTGACTTGTCAGTGTATTTCCTTATGAAAATATAGATAATTTAGAAGTATCGTATCAGGTAGACATAACTGCAAATATTGCAGTGACAGATCTTAGAGTATTTAGAAAGGATTTGTAATTTTGTGAGATAGATGTAAATAAAGCCATTCAGAAAGTATTTCTAGTGTGATTTTTCTTAAAAAATCAATTCAAACTGCTTAAATATATGCAGCTTTATCACTTTCCCCATTATGCTATAGTTTCAAGACTTTTCAACTTTTTTCAGAAGCTCCCTTTTGTGACACGTTGCAACAGACTGTTACAACTCTATTGGAGGCACCTAAATTTCAGATAGTTCCTTTTCATGCATAAAACTTTTTTTCAGACCCTAGGCCTTTTCATGTGAAACGTGTCAAAATGGAAGTGATGGACAGTCAGTCGGTCGGTCGGTCACTGCTTCTTTTCAGATCTTAAAAAGAAACTTTTCAAGACTTTGCTGTTTGAAGGGTTTGAAAACTCAGAAAAATAATGTTTTTGTGATTGAAGTTAGTGATAGATTCAAGCTCACTTATTCACCTCTTAGTTCCAAACACAAGTATTTCAGAGATTCTTCCATCTTAATCTTAAGAAGGCCTTAGAGCATACTTAAACCTTCAAGATTTGAGATGCTTGGGGCAGATTGCATGGGAATCAGATAAAAGCTTAAAAAAGGTCAAGATTCAGAAGAAGTCGGTCCCATTCAGTTTTTCCCAAAGAAGGTACAACAAACTATGTTCCATTTCCCATTTCATATGTATAGCTAAGGGAATGTGTTTAATTTTTCAATATTTAAACTGGGGGACACACAAAAATGCATATTTCAAGCTGCTTAACACTGAAATATTCCTAAAATGTATTTTCTTATTGTGAATTCTTAATTTTTTTAATACAATAAAAGCGTTTTTCTTATTGGTCCTAAAATTAGTAGTCTCAATGTGAATAATGATATATGGTCTAACGAGGTAAAAATTAAATTCAAGGAAATGAATGGACTTGAGGCCAAAAAACATATAAAACTTTAGAGAATGTCTGAAATTCAAAACTTTTTTCACAGAAAGAAACTTCTTCAATTGGCATTAAAGAAAAGGACTACATAGTTTACCACAACCAGCTGAGATTACGAGATTCTCTAAATTTATCCCATTAAGTTTTCACTCTATTTAGGAAAATAAATCAGCAAAAAAAACTAAGTCAGATCTATTTGGAAAATCATTTCTAAGTATATTTACAGTATCATTGAATCATTACTTCACAGCTTCTGCTGCCTAATGCATATAAAACAAAAAGTTGACGAATAAGAATTGTAGGGCTTGGATTTCCAAGTTCAAAACCAAGGCATACTTTCAATCTCTTACCCCTGATTCCAATAAACAACAATCATTTCTTACTAATTCCTAAGCTTCTGGAATCTTTGATTGTAATGCTATATCAATATTTTATTAGTCTCCCCTCTGGTTTCAGTTATAGAACTTATGGTTCCTGGTTGGAAAAAGGTCGGTCGGTTACTTTTTTAACATAATCCTGAGCCATTGTGAAAAAATTCAAGCTTTTGGGGTTATTTAGCCTTGTAGATGACAACAGAAATAAAATAAAAGACTAAGAAACCCAATGGATTTGAATTCACATTCTTTATTTTACTTTGTTGGTTACAATAATTAGAATCAAAATCTTGATCTTCATTGATCTTATTAAAGAGTGTATTTTAGCCATACAAAACAGTTCTTTGTTGATTCATTACACTTGAGTACCAAATGATAAACCCAAAGAGCTTTTCCAAAGCACCTTAATTGTTATATTGAGTTTTAATTTTATGATGCTGGAAAAGAAAAATAAGGTTCTTGATGTCTGCATTTCATCCTATAATCCAAGAGTATCTTTGAAGTTGACCTTTCCTCTGTTTATTTGACATGCATGCCAACATAAAAATGTCCTGGCCTATTGATCATCACGTCGAAGTGTGCAAAGAATATCTGATTCAGAGGTCGCTGCTTTCATTTAACATACTTCATGATGAAAAGTCAGAAGATCGTTTCAAAATAACCACTCTTTCAGATTACATTTTCAAAGCTTGTTTCCTACATAGTTCCATAACATCGACCTCCGCTAGATATTGAATAACCTTTTTTCCAGATATTTGTACATAAATAGAGGTCGGTTTGAAGACGTGGGATGCTTTATACATTTACATTCAATGAATGACTTGTATTTTCTAGTCTGCAGCATGAAAAAACATGGGTGAAAATATTTGTTGAGGGCATCAATCTTTCAAGTTGTTGCACTATTTATCTTTATACGTTTCTTGCTGCTTCAAATAATGTTTCTTCCCTCCAATCAGGCCAAGAAATGAAACCTTAGAGCAACGATTGAGACGAAAACTCAAAACCAACAAACCATATGGAAGGAGAAAGAATAGTTTGGCCGGGGTTATTTCAAGGTATTGGCTTCAGATAATTCTACTCAAGTTTGTTCCCAACAAAATCGATCGGGTTTCCACTCTTCTTCATTTGTCAGAGAATACTTTTCTGCCCACTTCTAAACAAACAGAAAATTAGTTTTTTTCCTCATACAAAAATTTCATTATTTTCTAGTCTGAATTAAATGTAATTATACGCTGCTATCAAGATGTCAAAGATGAAGAAAATTCAATTTAAGAAAAAATAATATTTTTTTACAACAATAAAATTAGATATTTCTTTTCTGTTGACATTTTTATCTTTAACAATTTTAGCATCAGAGGTAAATAGTGGAACCAATAAAGAAAACGTATATTTTAAAAATTCAATTTTTTTGCAAATTTCAATTCTCAATTCAGTCCATAACGTTTTTCAAAATGATTTTACCTACAGGGCATTTAATATAAAAAAAAGACTACAAAGAAGAATGGGAAAAAATTCATTTTTTCTAGCCAGCTTTTTTCCCATTTCATCCTTTTTTTTTGAACCAAAGTCTCGAGTCAAATATTTGAGTTAAAAATGAAATTCAAATCAGAGGCCGTGCAGAGTTGATCGATATCTCAGATATATGAAGCTTTATTTATGTAGAGAGAAAGAATGGGAAGAAGAGATGGACTCTGTTTGTGTGTTATTTTTCAATCAATATTCAGACAGCGATTTCAAAATAAAATCGAAAAATGAAATGAAAAGATATATATTCTTTATATTTAAATTTGTCAGTAAGATCTTCTTTTGTCGAAGAGTTATAGCTTTTTCTCCTTATCCCCACCTTTAAAGTGGTAGTAGAAAAACACACTTCATGATGAAAATTTATGGCATTTAGATAACGATTCTCAAGATTACACAGACATTAACGTAAAAGAAATTCAGTCAATCGAGAAGTCCTATTTACGACAAGAAGGGGAGATGAAGTTACTTGCTTTCTTAGACGAAACACACAGTTTTAAACTTTGATCTTTATCTTCTATCTTCCTTGGAAGGATCTTCTTCTTCATTCTCATTACTGACTTTGAAATTAGATGCTGGTTGTCAAGACAAGAAATTATTTTGTCATGTTTTAAAATCTAAAATCAGTATGACTGGAAGGGCTAAAGAGGGAAATTATTTCAACATCATTTAAGTTTGTAAAATTATATTAAATGAAAATTTTAAGTTGAAATTAGGAAAGTAAAAATGGCATTAACAGCTGGAGAAAGGATTGCAAAAAATATATTTTTGACCTTATGGTTGACTTCCTGAGGGCTGCTGAGGGTTCAAGTATCGGTGCTATGAAGATTTATCAAATCATGATTTGTCGAATTAACCTTTGGCTGAATTTACAATTCATCAATCACTTTTTTACCAAAAATCGCTATTATTCGTCAAATGACTTTTTTACTAAAAATTCTAATATTTGTCAAATGATTTTTTAACCGAATCATTAAATAATAACTATTTGTCAAATGACATTTTTATCGACAAATTTTTTGCTTCATTTTTGGTCATCAATTTCTGGAATAAGCAGCAGTCGTTTTGAAAACTTTAGTTTTTTAGTACATACTAGCCAACCGGGCCCTGGCGCAGCCCGGGAAATTAACTAAACAGTATAAGGGTACCCATCTGGATATTTTACATTACACAAAGTTTT
>Ga0194133_10007105_pt1 | contig 13528 bp, 7 predicted proteins | sample TA2KigOf40mmetaG_FD_155448 | JGI IMG/M metagenome (GOLD analysis project Ga0194133, IMG submission 155448) | Freshwater microbial communities from Lake Tanganyika, Tanzania - TA2015055 Kigoma Offshore 40m | ecosystem: Environmental > Aquatic > Freshwater > Lake | place: Tanzania: Lake Tanganyika...
GTATTTCCATATTACATCGACTTTTATTTGATAAGCAAAGGGAGAGATAGAAAGCTCAGAGATTCAGATAGACTGATTGATTCTCAGGGAGTGAGTAAGTTCGCTCAAAATCACTCACTACATATATGTACAACAGTAACACAAATCCATTACATTTTTCAGTATTATGATTCTTTTGCTAAACTTAATTTAGATTTTGGTAATTGGAGCAAAGGTTTTGTACAAGTTTAACTTACACATTACGCCCATGGGTCTAAAAAATATTTTTGCTTGTGACCATTTAAGTAAAAAAAAAAGTTACTTTGCCATTTGATCATTATTATGAGACTTCAGACCTGTTTGACTCTAAAGCTTTTGCCAATCAAATATATTTAAAGTTATCAAGAAAATATTTTTTTACCAAATGGGAAAAACCTCAAGCTTGTGGAATTGATGTCATGTTTTGGAAATGGTATAATAAGAATTTCGGTTTGTTTTTCATTGAAAGGCCATTAAAATGGAAATTTTTTGCCCAAAGGCTGAAAAAGTTTTTTTTGATTGATATCATTTTTAAAACTCTTTGTATGATGATAGATTGGAATCCCAAGCTGAGTTACTCTCAGCCCAAATCCAGAAAACTAATAATAAATCATTCAGACATTCAGCCATGCTCATCAGACGCCTCATCTTGCTGATATTTTACAGATGTGATATCTTCTCATCATCTGATACATGGCCACATTGTTTTCAAATTTATCAAACCAGGAATCAGAGTAAATTTGAAGTTCTTTTTGACTTTTTTAGATTGATATCAAGGTTCTCTACTAATCAATCATTCTGATCTGATAAAAGCTCATCATAGAGAAGACAACAAAAAATATTTCTCATTTAAAAGGTTCCCCAAAGAATGACAAACTGCTGTTTGAGACAAAATGGAACACTTTGAATATTTGATCCATCAATGCAAATAAGCAATCCAATTTATAAACGCTCAACCTTTTTTTAATCAAGAGCATTAACAGTCAATATTAGATGCCACTTCCAACACATTCACTGAACTTTTCCTCCTTTTTTGTTTGAGTGTTGACCAGAGTCTATCCATTCTATCAATAATTTACATTTTCTTTATTTTCTTTATTTCTTGAGAGATCTCTTAGGACAACTAATCGTCAGTTTTGAACGCCTTTGTAGACTGGCATACAAATGATGTTCTGGTCAAATAAACAGAATATATTGGGAATAAAGTGCTAAAGAGAAACAAAAACAACAGAAATAGATTGAGTTTGAAATGAGCATTTCAAAAACTAAATTACCACAACAGGTAAACAAAAAAAGGAGGTTACCATCACATCAGGCTGGGAATCTGAGGATCTAGGTTTCGAACCCCAGTGGCTCCAGGCAACCTTTGACCCAGTGTTGCCAAAAAATAACAAATGATCCCCAGCCAAAAACAGTGTGCCTTTAATGATTAAAAAATTCGCAAGGCATACTTTAAAAAGATTTTTTTAAATGCTTGATTGAAAAAATTCTTCTCAGAAAAAATTCCACTAAAGTTATAAAATTTTGAATTTTATAGTGAAAATCAAAATTAAAAATATTAAAGCCTTTGATGAAATTTGAGGGGTTCAATCACTCAAGGTTTTTTTCTTGAAATTGCACTTAAAATTTTTTAACTTTTAATAATGCTTTGTCGTCAAAATCTAAGTGCTATTCAACTCTTTTTTTGAAAAAGTCATTATCTTCTAATCTATCTTTACACGAGTCGATCGAAATTTGATTGCTGACATGAAAATTAGCAAAACTTTATTCTTCGTAAAAAATCTTTTAAATTGCCAAAGCATTTATCAATTTAATAACTTGCTTTGTGGCTTTAATCGTTATCCAATGATTTATGGAGAAAAATATTTGAAGTTGTTGTGTTTTCTTTGCCCAAGTGAAAATATTAATTTTCTCAAAGGCTTTGTAAGGACTTATGCTTCAAAAAAAATTTTCAATCAAATTAATTTTTCCAAGAACTTTGTTTTTCTATAAGAAAAAACAAAGAAAAGGAAAGAAATTACACCGACGTTTTTTCCATTTTTTTCTTTGCTTCTTACTTCTAAACTCCTTTGGGGAGAAAGAGGGGAATGAAAAAGGTCTGAGTTTGGGAGAAGGAGAAAAGATTTCTTACGCCTGTTGAGGTCCAAAGATACTAAAACTGAATCAGTAGTGGACAAACTCTCAAGCAACGTTGTTTGAATAATGTCAAATAATTAGAGCCTTTTATGCAAACAAAAAGTGTTAATTACATTGATGAACACAAGTGGAAATTCGTTAAGGTTAATACTCAATGCTGTAAGTGTTTCAAAAAGATTGTAGAAAACTCTAGAAAAGTAATGGATGACAAATGATAAACCAGTATTTTTAAGAAAAGCTGCAATCATGGAAAAAGTCTATCCTAACATAGTGGACACAGTGGAGATCTTAACCCATATGGACGAAAATGATTTTGGAAATAAAACGTCTGATGTCACTTTGATGTAAGGTTTTTATATCAGTTTTAACTTGCATAACAGAATTTTGAAAATCATCTTTTATTTGCCAAAAATATTACTCATTAGCTTAAGGGTTTTACTAAGAGTCTGAAATCGGTTTTTGTAAGTTAGAGTTGATGAGATTTTCTCTAGTGACTAAGGCTTTTTGTCCTTTTTTGTTGATTTATTTTAGGGCAATCTGAAACCAACTAACATTTTACAATGGAGTAAATAAAAGTATTGAATTTCTAACAAATTGAACGTTTATTTCCCGGAAGGTTTTGTGCCTGAAAGAAAATATCCTTTTAAAGGATTTAACGCACTTGAAGGTGCTGAACAAGCTTTTCATTGAACATTGAGGATTCAACCATCTGAAAGGGAAAAAATTTAAAGATATAATGTAAAAAGTAGTTTGATCAAAAAATAGCCTCTAAATCTTTTTTTGAATAGTCATGTTGTTAAATGAAAAACCTCAGAAAGCATCGATCACTCAGGATGCAAAAGTAAAGCGAAGGTTTGACCTTTTTAAGATAAGACCACAATGAGTGAGCACTTCTCTAAAGATCTATTATTTGGTCAATAAATCGAATGCAGATAATTTAATCATTCAAAATACCTTTCAATTGTGTAAGATTTCCACATATTGGAAGCCTTATTGAAAATTAAGGCTTGTCGAAAAACACATCTTGGAGCAAAGTTTATTAGTTTTTTTTCGTAGAATTGATCAACAACAGTGTTTTTCTGGATCCAATTACCCTTTTTTGAAGATAATGAGAGTCTATAAGAAGAAAACTTTGATCAATTTCAAAAGTTATCTTTTTAAATGTGAAAAAAAGTTCTTAATTGTTTGAATGTGAAATTTTGATTGCCTCCCTTTGAAAAACTTTAAATTATAGATAAAAGGGTTCTTATTCTCAATCTCACATTCACCAAACAACAATTCGAAATCCTCCTTATGATTAAGAGAATAGTCATAATTTTCAAAATGACTTTTGTGAAAATCACAGAGCTTATCCCAATCTCAAAAGAAATATTTTTCTTGATATTAGAATAAATGCTGTAGTTTTGGTACATTAGTATTCTCAAGTTATCTTGATTATGGTTAGACAAAGACCGACAAAAATGATGCAATTGTCCAACCATAAGATCTGAATCTTAATTAGAACTGGTTGAAAGCATACAGAAAAGCAATAAGCTTTCGAAGCTCAGAATTGTGTATCACGGTACAAACTTTGTTTTGAAGGCCCACAGAAGATCTTCTTTATTAGTTTATGGTTTCGAATGTTTGTTGAAACTTCTTTGTTTTTCTCTTTCCAGATGTAATCTCAAGGGACAATCATTATATTAAATGCATAACACATATCTTCATCCAAAAAACAAACTAAATAATTTCTATGTCAAAATAAAGTATATAGATTTAAACTTTTACTAGGAAATCTTGAAGGAAGGTTTGGTCTAATAAGCATGCTGAAATGAAAAAAAACTATAATTCTTATATCAATCAGAAGTAAGCGGATCAGCTTGCTAAAATAGTGATATAGAATGTAAAGGCAATAATATTATTTGCATTCATTGTAATGTTTTGGTATCATAGCAAAATGAGTTTCTGAATAAAAGCTATCTAATACATTAAATTATATTCAACTTGACTGTGTTCTTGCAAAATTCTACTCGGTTTTTTTGATCTTCAAACTGTAAAAATTCCCTTTTTGATCTTTGAATATCTTTCCACTTTGAGATTATCAAATACTTAAAACTTCAAAAGTGTGATGATAGAAAAGTTACAATCATCTACAAGCCTTTAAAAGTCTAGAAAACTTTTTTTGAGAATAAGAAGATAAAATTTTTCGAACAAGATTTTTGTCAAACGAATGTAACTTCCTTTGCCTAATTCATTATAGAATCAAAAACATATTTGACATCCGTTAAAAGTAATGTACAATAATTGGCCATATTTTAACACAAAACCAAACAAAAAATCTAATATTTTATCTCCAATTATAAATAGGAACATCACCATGAGCGTCATGATTCTCACGAATAAATCATCACAAACTGAAATGATTTTAAGATTCAAGTTTGGTTCAAGTAGTTTTCTTACTGTTTCAGGTTTAAATATTGGTTGGATGGCCCCATAGGCTTCAGTGTCTCACTTGTTGGTATTCTAATCAATCTGATCGCAATATTGGCCTTGGCGAGACAAAGAGTTCAAAGAACTTTCCATTTACTGATGATTTTTTTGTCTTTTTGGGATTTTATGTATCTTATACTGTCGGTCATCTGGTAAGACTGCTTCTTAATATTCTCATTGTCGAATAGAAACAAAAGATATTTAAATACATTTTTTTCAGTTTTGCGTTACCAGTTGTTAGTGTTTCATATCGTGATAACGTTTTCATTTATCTCCTACCCTATGTTATTCCATTGGCCCAAATCTGCCTGTCAGGATCATGCTACAGTACAATAGCACTCACAGTCGAAAGGTAAAATTCATATTTTCATTCAAAAAATAGAGTAAGCTTAAACAATCTTGTAAAGTAAACATTTGTGTGTGTCAAAATCGTTAAGCTCTAACATATATCCTTACACTTCTATAGCTTAGCAAGTGTTTGTAAATATTTCTTTTTTTTAATCCTTTGTGACATTAGGTTTATTTCTTAAGGTACATCGCAGTCTGTGCACCTTTTTTTCGGCTACGTCACAACATCAAAGCTCGATTTTACATCTTGCCAATCTTAATTTTTGCCCCATTGTACAATGTGCCCAGATTCTTTGAATTCAAAACGGCAACAAATATCACTTATACTTGTCTGAGTAACTTTACCATTGACAGCAAAAATGAAGATGCATCACCAAACATCACACAAGATAACAACATCATCTTGTCTCCCAGGGAGTTTGAGATGATGACAAATGAAGAAATAGTGAACATTTGTTCACAATGGAACAGGAAATTCGAAGTTGAATTGGTTGTCACGGATTTTCGAGTTAACCCCATTTATGTATCGGTAAGATGAAAAGAAATCAAGCTAATCAATTTTGTTTTCTTTTTCTTATTTGAAACTTTAAAAAGAAAAAGAAACATATACAACAAAATTTTATAAAGCTTCCTCTCATGATGTGGATTGGAGTCTCTTCAAATAAATTCAGAGAGTTTTTTTCTCTTGCTTTTTTGTTCCAACATAAATTTACCCAAAATTGCCACTTTTATCTTCTTCCTCTTATCGCAATTTAATTTATTTGACTATTTCAAGCAAAACAGTCAATCAATTTCATCAAAAAGATATGAACAGAGGCCTTTAAGAGAAAACTTTCAAATGTTTTAAAACATTACTGAATTCTTCATCTCGCATACTTTTTTGTATAGCAATAAAGGGCTCCATCGACAACAGTAAAAAATTGAATATTGAAAATGTCATTTAGTTCACAACTTTGCACTGGAGGCTGTTGGCAAGTTTTTCCACTTAAAATTCAAGTTATTTTTGATCGCACAAGTTTACAATTCCATGGAAAAGGTCTTTTTCAAAATCTGTACCCAAGGCAAAAAATTGAAAATGGATTCATCTTGAATTTTTTATTTTAAAGGAATGGATTTAGCAGATTATATATTTGTTTGCCAGATTTTAGTGCTTAGTTAAAAAGACAAATTGCTTCATCAGATAATAAAATGCTTAAGGATTAGTTATTAGTGGACTGACTCATTCGAAAAAAGTGTTTTTGCTACTTAAAAATCTTTTTTTTCAAATCTAAACTTGACCTTAAAATTTTATAAGATAGATTTCCTTTTTAATTCTCAGGTTTACATCAATTACGTCAATCTTGTTGTGAATCTTCTTATTCCAACTGGAGTTCTCACCATTTTGAACTGTTTGATTTATCGTGCATTAAGGCAAAACCAAGTACAGGCAAATCAAGTGAGTTGACATCAAATGATTACTTTTACTCACATTTTATCAGTTTAACCAAATTGGTCTGTTTTGCTACAATTCTCTCTCGATCTATTCTCTTCAAAATAAATGGGCCTCATATATTTCCAAAGCTTTAAGAAAGGATCATTTTGTCACACCACAATCCGTGGAAGACTTCAGCCACATAATGATAATCCACTTTAGTCTTTTTCACATTTCAAATCATAGACTGAATGTGAAAGGTCTAACCCGAAAATTATTCTTGATCAACCTAATGGAGAAAAATGAACCAATCTTTTCATAGTCCTTGGAGATGAATCCAATCGATTATGATTACGTGCAATTGATTGATTAATCATTTCCAGAAACTCACTTCAATTTGTATTGACTTTGATTTCGTTTCAAAACGAAATCAAGACACTTTATTGTAACTCCCATTGACAGCTAAAAATTTTTCTTTGATTGTTTTTCTTTGATTCAAGAGTGGCATTTCAAAGACCCATTATTTTTCATCATAGATGATTTGATCATTTTTACTTGGAAAGTTGGCTCAAAGACCTCACTGATTAGGATGATCCTCATAAGAATAGGAGCTTTGGCCTAAACAATATCACAAAAGTTTGCCTCAGAGATCAAAGCCAGTTGTCATATTCATTTTATTACAATATTCCTTTAAGCCACAATATTCATCAGTCGTCTGAGTCAGGATTGAAGCCAGTGTGAATTTTTGGAACTTTGACAATATAGTTGGAAAATTACAAAAATTTTATTGTAACAAAAAACTCTATGGCATTGATGAAAATTTAAAATTCTAAATTACATGATTACAATTAACATAAGAGACGTTTGCAAAATCAGCTTTGTTATTTAATTAACGAATTATCAGTAGTACTTGTTGGTTTAGAAAATCAATAAACTAACAACTAGTCATAACAAGGGTTAATTGTGATTCAGAACGAGAATATTTAGGGCAGAAAAAAGTCAACTTTAGCCAAATTTTCGTAGATTTTACAGTCAACATGTATTTGCTCAACTATTTCATAATTATGGGCTTCTTGATAAAATTTACCTTTTTATTAAACGGTATGTTTATCTGAAAACTTTTAATTGATCTGTAGTTCACGGATAAGAGTGCAAGCAATAAGCATAATAAATTTTTTTTCAGCCAAAAAAACTAAAATACAAAATACCCTAGCGCATAAATTATGAATGTTCACCTAGATCTTTGTAATCCGTTTTTGTTACTTTAGAAGGGCTGATTAACCTTAATGATATCAAGTGATTGTAGTATTGATTTTATTGGAAATGGCATGACTTTCGATCGAGAGCAGAAACTTTTTGCATTATTACAGCTTACAAAAAAATTCAGCTAGTGTTTGAAAGGTTGATTTGAGAAAGTGGATTAAAGCAAAAAGCTAGGTACTTTTTTGTACTACCAGTTAGTTGCCTTTGAACAATTCTTTTCAAAGGGTCCTTCTTGTTAGTGGCAAAAAAGTTCAAGAGGTGCAAGATCCTATTCTTTTGAGGGAATTGGCGCGAAGGTTTTATTTTGCCAATTTACCTACCTTTAATATTTTTTTTATCTTTTTAGCTTCGTCGCAGCACCGGAGGTGGAGCACAAAAAGCATTGAACAATGAAGAGGCCTTAAGAAAAAGAGACATTCGTTTAACTCGAATTGCAATTGTCATTGTAGGCATTTTCATTACGTGTCATTTGCCAAGATTCATACCCAATATTGGAGAAATGGTGATGAAAAACCTACCAGAGGTAAATTTTCGACTTTTTGCTCACTTGGATTTTTTAGGGATATATCGTCCAAATGGTCAAATTCATTTTCACCATTTGTATTTTTACAAAAGGCATTGTAAAGCGTTATAAAAGGTTCGAAATACACTTTGGCTTTTTTCGATTGATAGGATGGAAAAGTTATATAGCCTTGCCATTCAATCAAGGTTTTTCATCAATTTTCTTTTTCTTTGAGAGCCCACTATGGAGATGGTTTTTGCCCCACAATTTAGCTACCTTTTACTATTGCAAAACTAAATGTCGTTTTGTTTTTGCATTTAACATTACACTACCACATTGATTTTTGAGCAGAAAACAACCCCAGTTTAAAACAAAAAAACTATTAAGAAAGCCTTCTTTCAAGATTCAGCAAAGATTAAATTGGTATTATTTGTATTTTTTCTATTTTTGGATAAAATTGTCGAAGGGTTTGATTCTGTTCTATGGAAATAAAAAATTGACAAATATATTTGATTCAAAGGTAGATTCTTTGAGTCAAACAGAAAAATTGACAGATAGAATAATTCACTTAAATTTGATCTTTTGATTAATTGAAGCATCATACATTTTTCTTCCATAGCAGATATTTTGAACCAGTTATCAATCCAAACTTAAATGTTTTAGCCTTTATCTTGTGATCCCACTAATCAGCATTTTAAATTTTCAAACTTTCAATGGTGCATTTAATTGAAGAATTAAGTACAAAGTTTGAACTTGACGAACAAACTTTTGATTTTTTTGAAACTTTTAAAACCATTAAGGAAGGTAGGCTTTTGAATAAAGTTCAAGAAGAACATAATTGATGTTATTTAATGACTTGAGAGGAAAATGGCTATAAAATTGAAATTGCGCTTTCACTTTTCCAAGTGGTTTGCCGTCCTGATCAGCTTCAATAATTTGCTTCAAATCGTCAACTCAACAGTTAACTACGTCATTTACTTCAGTCATTGCTACAAAAAGAAAGGTGCTGACTTTGCTTGAGAACAGCAAAAAGAAAATTTAATTCAATGATGCGAAATTTTTCCAGACGCCACTTCAACGATTGTTACAAGAACAGAAAAAACTGAAGTTGAGCTTGAATCTAGGAGTCTTCTCATTCAAGCTTCAAACAATCTGAACGGAAGTTTACGCCAAAGCACAATGGTTTAGGATTGAGCCACACATCTCCAGACTATTGTAGAAATACGACTTGTTTGTAAGATGAAGCCCTATGAAAAATACAAATACAAATTGCAACCGTTCATCGGGATAAAGTCAGCATTTTGTTGCACAATTCTAATATTGTCAATTCAGAATTTCCTTGAATCCATATAAAACAATAAAATGAAAAAAGTTAGAATTTTGCAAAACTTTAACAGAGTATTAAACATTAATACTAAAATTCAAGAGTGGATTTTTTTACTCTTCCAAGTGTTAAAGATTAACAATATTTTATGCCTTTTTATGTTTTTAGAAGTAATCTTTTTTTGCCTAACTTCGAGTGAGATCAATTGAAAAAAAAGTTTAGAAATTAAATAAACTACGTTACAATTCTTATTTTATAGTTGCTTTTTCTGAGTTCATTGTCAATGTCAAGGCAATCGAAATTGTCATCCCTGATGATCTCGTAAACCGACATCTATTTCTCATGGGTGCCACAATGTCATCAAGAAATTTTTATTTAGTCGTTGTGGGTACCATTGAGGTTTCTATAGGAAGTATTAAACTTTTTGATTAGTAGCCCTTGCAGAATTTTCTCATTCTTTCATAACAACCAAGAATTTGTGTGGAGATTCTTGAGATAACAACTGTGTTTTCAGAATAAAGTCAAATTGAAATACAATAGGTTTTATAACAAAGAATTGAGCAAATGGTCAGTGGGGGTATTGAGGTTTAATATCCTTCCAAGAAGAATGTGTCTTGAAAAGGAAGTTTTAATGGAATTTTGCAGGGCGTGTACAACTGGGCGTTACTGAAAGATAATACAAAACTCATTAAAGTGGATATTTCGAGAAAGTGGGATTAATGTAATATAGAAAAAGGATTGCTTTATTTATAAAATTCAGTCATTGTTTATTTTTAGGAAAATATGAAATTCAAAATTTTATTTTCTCAATTAAGGCGTGAAGATGATCAACTTACTCAGTTTATCATCAAGGATATTTTGACAACAATAAAATTTGTGCCACTAAATTAAACCATTAGGTGAATTAAATATTTACACCAAAAAAAAGAACAAACAATGTTTTGACAGGAAACAGCTTTTCAATTTTACAGTCACACTCCTTTCATCTTTGCAAACATTCGGTGTAGTTTTCCTGAAGCATCTGGAATTCCGTTGAGGGAAGAATTAATCCTTAATTCAGATCTTTTTAATATTTGAGAAATGTAAATGATGTTGTGATGACACATAAACTCTATCACAAACCAAAGGTCTATCATTTGACTCAATATTTGTATTTCGTTTACATGCTACATCGAAATTTCCAATTAAAAATGCTTAATATCCAATTTGACAAATCATCACTAATTCAATGTAGGAAAATTCAATTGTTTTTTATCACAACTTCAACAGGATAAAACAGATCATATTTCATAAACCATTATATTTTAACGTAAATTGTTATAATGAATTAGTTCGTTAACGTGCTCAGGGTGCTATGAAAATTCGTCGAACCACGAATCGTCGAATTCACGATTCATCGAATTTCCGTTTTTATCAAAAATTCGTTCCGTCAAATTTCCGTTTTTATCGAATATCTGGTTCGTCGAATTAGCGTTGAATGAGCCCCGTAGGGTTAGGTCTTGTTAGCCCCGCAGGGTTAGGTTAGGTTAGGTTAGGTTAGCAATGTTAGCACACGCGCACACGTTAGTTAGGTACTAACATTGCTAACCTATCCTAACCTAACCCTGCGGGGCTAACAAGATCTAACCCTGGGGGGCTCATTCAACGAATCCAATTTTCGGTAAAAATGGAAATTCGATGAATCGTGAATTTGGTAAAAACGAAGATTTGACGGAATGAATTTTTGGTATAACGACGATTCGACGATTCATGATTCGACGAATTTTCATAGCACCGTGTTCAGTCCTAACATCAGAACAGACTGACCAAGTCACCGGTAGAATTTATAACTTTTTTTTATAAAAAAAGAAAACTTGCCATACTACCTTAAATCTTCTAGGATAATTATAAGGAGACGCTTTCGAAAGATTCTAGAAAAAATTAGAATTGATCCAGAATGGCATATTTAACTGAAAACTGTAATTCAATAATTATTTATCCTTTGAGACATTAACATTTTATCGCCTTGGCTTGGATAAGGCAATAAGCTCAAGAATAAGGTATTCAAATCCTGGCTGCAGGTGGGCAAGTTTGATCAAGAGCTGACTATGGGGTTGCTGAAACACTTGCCTCTGCGAAAATGAGGGCCATCTTTCACCCTGAACTGTAGAAATATCTGACACCTAAGAAAGATTTATGTTTTAGATCGACTGTCAGTCAAGGTATTAATCATTTATTAATACTATCTAGATTCCAATTTTCAGTTTCGGTACTGTTTGAGAAGTGAACTCAGAATAGTCTTTTGATCTCGGAATCTTTTGTCCAGGCTGAAATTATGAAACAGGCCAATTTTAAACCTAACCTGAATTATTTTAAAGGAAAAACCCACAAAAATTTTACAGCTTGAAGCAAAGCTGCAACAGAGATTTTCTTTGTACAGTTTAGATTTACCTTCGTCCCATTGATGTAAATATAAATGAAAAAGGCTTGCACTAACCGCCTGATTTTTGTGATCCCAATGCCTCAACTGGACACCTGGAATCCCTGAGCTTCATACAGACTCTTGGCACATGCTTCATCCAGATTTTTGAAACCGTAGTCATACCACACTGATACTCAAGGGGAGATTAAAATATTTTTACAATGTTCATTGTTTTTCAAAAATTGTTTGTTCAATGAAACGATTTGGATTCCCCTTCAGGTTTTGAATTTTTATCTGAGGATCAAGTAATAGGATAATCCTAAACTTCATTTTTATTTCACATACCCTTGCCGTCCAAGAACTTTTGTAAAGGAATTATTACTTGCATGTAAATGTTTTAAAAATTGCATAACGAGTTCTTAATAAAAGCTATCTATCTATCCAGAGGCCCGGAGATAAAATATATGCCCAAATTAAGTGTTAATATAAGATTCACAAATAACCTAGCTTTCCCAATCAAAAAGAGTTCTCTTGCCCTGTGCGTTTGTTTAAAACTGGTCATCCGATAACTACTTTATACAACGACAAGCTGAGGGACCCGGCACTGCCCGGGTTAATTTGCTACCTGCTTAGCATCTAAAAATGTGTCCTTCAGCTTTTAGGGTTTCAAGCCCCCGAGGCCCAGGGGGTGAGGCGACGGGGGTCAAATCTGGACCAAAACTTTCCTTGGACAGGTGGGAATGTGTGTGCAAAATTTCATCAAGATCGGTGCAGGGGTTTGGATTTCCTTTAGCCCTCCACATACCAACAGACAAACAAACAAACATCTGTAGGGCCATTTTTATATAGACAGATAGAAGATAAAGCTTGAAAGGAATGTTTCATCCGTTTAACACTACTTTCTGCAAGTTTTGGATGTGTTCTGTTTGCTTATGTACACATTCGACTTCATCGAGGTTTCGTGAAGGACTGCCTATGGCATTGCGCCAATGTGTCTCAAACCTTTCCGAGAAGGCTGTGGTTCACTATGTGGCACGTCTTCATAGATCTCAACGATAAGTACAGCTAGCCCCATCTCACGGTCTTTCTTAACTTAAGAGGATTACATTCGACAAGGAATGCCTAGAAACTTTGTAAAAATATTATTTTTTTATTAAAAATATTGCTTGAGCCCCAAAGTCCTGATTTGAGGCTGTCAATTCACTCATTTTCACGTTAAGAATAGATTGTTGAGAGAGTGTTTCTTCCCTCTGAAAATGAATTATTGTACCAGCTTCTTTGCATTTGTGGATGATGTTTAAAACACTTGTGAGTTCGTTTTCAAGTGACACATTTCCTTGTAGCGTGCAAAGCCACACACGTGGTCTACAAGTCCAAGTGAGTTATTTTGCGCCATTGTTTTGCTTGCGGATACTGCCTGACTTATTAAGCATAGTATCGTTCCCTTTTCGGCGTGCGCGCCAATTTTCGCGCGCGCTGTTCAGCTGCAACACAACTCAACAACAGCTGCTTTGCGTTTGCTGATATTCTCTTCCCTTCCCAATTCATCCTACTTTGAAACAGGCAACTATTTGGAATTGGATGGAAGGGATATCAACTTTGTTATTCATCGACAAACGTCGCGCAGTCCGGACGGACATTCCTGCGATCCTCGGT
>Ga0194133_10007106_pt1 | contig 13527 bp, 11 predicted proteins | sample TA2KigOf40mmetaG_FD_155448 | JGI IMG/M metagenome (GOLD analysis project Ga0194133, IMG submission 155448) | Freshwater microbial communities from Lake Tanganyika, Tanzania - TA2015055 Kigoma Offshore 40m | ecosystem: Environmental > Aquatic > Freshwater > Lake | place: Tanzania: Lake...
GCGAAGAGGGCGAACTCACACACGCGCCGCGCATGCGCAGCATCGGCATGGCACTGCTCGGTTTGGTCGCCGCGCTCTGGGCGCTCTTCACGCTCGTCGTGAGCGGGTGACGGGAATCGAACCCGCGTTCTCAGCTTGGGAAGCAAGAAACTAACGAGTGTTGGTTAGTCGTTCATCGGTCGGCCTCCAGCAGTCGAACCTACGGACGGGTGCCACTTCGTCGAGTCAGCGGCTCGTTCGTTAAGGTGCTCAGACTCCCCACTCGGAGACTGCCAAGGCACCGAGTCCCTGAGTCGTGAGCGCGCCAACTCCGCTGTACTCGGCGAAGGACCACAGTGACCGTAGATGTCGTCGATTCGCCGATGAGCGACCGATGAGTTGGAACGTCGCCGAGCCGATAAAGCCCGAGCGGCCGATGATGTCCGGGATCCGGTCGGCTCGGATGTCGGTTGCCTCCAGGGTTATGGCGCGCAGCAGCGAGCGGGCATCGTCCTCGGTGATCCGGAGCGGTTCGGGCGCAAACAGGTTCCATCGGCGCACGAGATGCTGGTGCACGACGACCGGATCGGGGAGCGCATAGTTGCGACCGTTGCGGGAGAACATGGTCGGCGATACGAACTCGACTCGAACCGACGTGACGGGGTCGCGCGACGCCAGCTGCTCGAACGTCACCCGCTGCACGTCGAGCGACGGGTCGAGGAGCGGCAAGTCGTGGCCGAGGTGCGGTGTGACGACGACCCGTGAGCGCACCCGCTCGGCGATGGCATCCTCGTCGGAGAGGGCGTGCAGGCGGAAGACCACCCGCCCGTCGTCCTCGAGTAGGGGCCAGACGGCGAAGTCCTTGTCCTGACGGGTGTGTGCGGCGCGGCTCGCTGGCTCTGCGAGGTAGCAGCCGAGACGATGGAGGTCACGGAAACCGATGTGGCGCGTCGATTGGGGCAGACGAAACGCGACGTCGGCTCGTAGCGGCATGGTCAGTGGCTCATTGATCGATGCGAGCTAGCGCGGAGGACGGTTGCCGTTGCCGCGGTTCGGGCCCTGTCGTTTATGGGGGCGATTCCTCGTGTCATTTCCTTCCGCGTCCGTGCCGTTGTAGCGCAGCTCGGGGGCCGAACCCGATTCGAGCAACGGGAGGACTTGACGATTCGGGCCGGCGTTGTCGTTGGTCCTGAACCACTCGAATCCTCTGTCTCGGATCGCGTCGGCCGCTCGGCGGGGATAGTGGATGGCGTAGCCGTCCCACCCGCGGCCAGCGGCCTCGAATGCGTCCAGCACTGCGCCCAACTTCGGCTTCCCTTCCCGCATCGCCTTCACGAACGCATTCTTGGAATAGGTGAGGTCGATGCTGACTGGTTCGGACCAAGTGCGAAAGGCCTCTCGCCATGTGCCACCCGAGGCGACCGTTGACGACTCGATCGTGAGCACTACGCTGCCGAAGCCAAGCGGCTTCGCTCCTCCGAATCGATGGTGAACCCCATCGGGCAGTTGAAGAAGATAGACGAGTGCGCCCAACTCGATCGTCGTGAGGTTGCGGACCGTCACATCGAAACGGAAGGTGGCTCCCTCACAAATGCTGTTCGTCCACGACGAGTTTTTGTCGCTCTTCCGGTCGGACTTGGGTGACGCCACACCCTGCCCCGGCCACGCTCGGTGATGCGGGTAGATCTTTCGGCCGCGAACCGTTAGGTCTTTGCTATATGTCCTGTCTTGGGCTCCGGGCTTTCCGGGGGTGAGCCTCGAGACGTCCTTCGGTTTCTGTCCGAGATAGAAGCCGACGTTTTGGCTCTTCGGTGAGCCGAGTATCTGCAGGGTGAAGCTCGTCGTGTCGATGGCCGGTTCTTTGTCTTCGGCCGTGACTGGCCCGACAGAGACCAGACCCGCCCAGGTTGATCTCCGATCGGGTGCGGTTCCGTCGTTCACCCAGCCGAATACGCGGTCGGCTGCGGACAGCTCCGCGAGATCGGTCGCGCGTAGGAGTTTCTCTGGCGTGACGTCCTTTGCAGAGTCAGTGTCGGTCTCCTTTTTCCTGCCGTTGTCCACCCATCGGCTGGGTTTCTCGTCGTGGCTGGTGGAGTAGACCCCGAAGCGCGAGTTGGTGATCGCCTCGTAGGCCGAGCGCAGCATCCCTTTGACCGACGTCGATGGAATCAGCGGGTGACCATGCTCGTCGACGCGGGTGGAGACGGTCTTGTGGCCCGCCTTGTCGACGACGATCTTGCCTGGCACGAGCAGTGGGGTGACGGCCTTCATCGTGACGGTGATTACGCCCGAGAGTCGATCGTCGGCCAGCGTGTGATGACCGAATGGCTCCTCGTCGCCGAGACCCTCCGGTCGTCTCGTCGCGCTGGGGACGAAGTTGTAGGGGTTGATGAAGCCTTCTGCCATCAGTGGCCTTCCCTCCGTGTGGAAATCTGCAGGAGCACCTCGTCTCGTCGGACCACCATCCCGTCCAGGCCGTCGTCGCCCACGAGGATCTCCGCCGTGACGAGGACGAGCTGATCGCCACTCTCCACCGACGAGTCGACGGGCACATCGAGCGAGCCGATCCGTGATTCGACGAGCGTGGCCCAGCGGTCGCTCACCGACTCCACTTGCCCCCAGAGCAGGTAGCGCTGATCGAGTCGAGAGCCGTGGATCTCGTGTGGCAACCAGCCCGCTGGTCCGTCCACTTCGGTGAGCGCGAGCAGCGCTGCCCGGCCATTCGTGCCGTTTCGACGCCAGCGCAGCTCACGCTCGTCGCCGAATATGCGGAGCTCGAAGGCCCTCGCCACGTCTGCAGCCACACCACTGGCGCGAGTCGAGACACCGTCACGCAGTCGCGCAGTGAACCACTCACGGGGTGTCGAGACGAAGGCCGTCGAATCGGCAGGCAACACGGCGGCCGCGACGCGTAGGAGTTCGTCCACGGACACTCCGTCACGGGTCCACGTGTAGAGGGTGACGTCGTCGCTCACCGCTGGCCGCCCGGACTCATGCTTGTGCACCACTCGACCCACTCGGCCTTCGCGCCGTCAGCGCGGCCTTCGAGGGCGTCGTAGAGCGACGACCCGTTGACCTTGTAGTCGCCGTCTGCAATACCGAACCCCTCGCCGCCCTCGACCGTGAGGAACGTCACGGCCATCCGCCCGTAGCCACGATTGAAGCCGAAGCCGAAGCCGATCCGGCCCGCATGCAGTGACTGCAGGGCCATCAGCAGCAGTGCGAGTCGGGGTGCGTTGCCGGTCTCGGTGCGCTGGATGCGTAGTTCGAGGGAATCCCACACGACACCGTAGGGTTCGAGGTTGTTGAACAAGAGTCCGTCGGATGCTCCACCGGTCCATCGGTCGATCGCCACGTGGTCGGCGGCACGCCACGCCTTGAACGGACTATTGGAGAGCGCCGCTCGAAACTCTCCGGCCTGCCGCAGTTTTTTCGTTTCCTCCGGTTCGTCTGCTTCCGTAGGGTCGAATGACACCACCCGCTCCCACTCGGCCCACGGGCCGATGGTCGCGCTCCTCAGATCACCCACCCGAATGAGTCCGCGAGCAGCCGTCGGCTTTCCCGCTGCGGTGCCGAAGAGCTCGCGGACGATGTCGACGTCGATTTGGTCGAGGAAGTCGCGCTCTCGAAAGGGCTCGCTGGCGCCGGGGTTGGATGCCTCGCCCGAGATCGTGCGCACGATGCGCTCGCACTCACTGCGCAGCACACCCTTCACGCCGGTCGCCGGAATGATCAATCGTGCAGTGTCTTTGACCCGCTCGACGAGGGGCAGGGAGTCCATGACCGCGTGGGGGCGTCGGTCCTGTGCGTAGACGGGTCCGCGCTGTGAGAGGCCGACCATGAGCCGCAGGGGGCGGAGTTCGGGTGATCGAGCGGCGGAGGCCTCGTCGATCCCGACGGTCTCCCCGGCCCGGGTCGAGTCGAGTCGACTCAGTACACCGCGGCGTCCGGAGAACTTGGTGAGCTTCGGCTCGTCGAGCACGATCGATCCGTGGCCCCGGGAGACCAGTCCGCCCACACTCAGGTCGCCAGCCTTCAACGCCCGTGCACACTCGTCGAGCACCCGACGCGAGTATTCGTCGTCGGTGGGAAGGTCGCAGACGAGTCGGAAGTCGCCGCCTGCGCCGGGAAGCACCACCCATCGGTCGAACTTCATTCGGTCGGCGGCGCTACCCGAGTAGCGATCGATCGCCACGCCATCCCGAAGCGAGACGTCGGCATTGGTGAGCACCACATCGTCGATCGTCACCCGCGATGCGCCGGCGTCGATGCCGCCGAAGACGTCGGTGATCGCGTCGTCGTCGAGAACGGTCGTCGCCCAGGCTCGCAGTACGCCGGCCAGCGACCGGCCCGCGACGATCAGCCGTCCGGAGCCGTCGCGCAGGAGCGGTGCGTCATATCCCGCCTCGTGTTGGGTGCCACGTGAGTGGTAGGCCGACGTGAAGCGCAGTCTGCCGGTCAGCTCATATCGAGACGTCGTCACGTGGCCGCCCCCACCTTGTTGCGGGCGAGGCGCGTGCGCAGCATTTCGAGTAGCGCGACGCGAAGTTCGCGCTCCAATTCGTCGGGAACCTTCGCGGCGAACACGTCGCGAACCCCGGGAATCGTCTCCGATACCGGAGAGCGAAGGAGCCTCCGCAACTCCTGTTTCGCTCCGTCGTCCTTGATGTTTCGCTGGAGGTGCGCAGGCAGATCCGTCGCACCGTTCTTGGCATGGGTGATGAGCTCGCCGATTTGGCTGGAGGAGACCGGCAGATCGAGGCTCGTGGAATCGAGGACAAACTTCTCGATCAGGCGCCTGGCCCGGTGAAGTTGTTGCCGATTGACGATTGCTGCAACCTCGGCGTCGGTGGAGACTTTCGGCACGGAGACGATCGGTCCCGAACCCGTCGCAACTCGGTCGTTGCCCGGTGCCTCGAGCGACTTCTGTTTCAGTAGCGCCGGGTTCACCACGACCTCCCCGAATCCCTCGGCGTGTCGTTCGCCGATCCAGATGGTCGGTCTGGAGTCGATCACCGTTCCTTCGGCCACCGGTATGCGGATCGTCGAACCTGCCGCGATGGCCACGAGGCTCGGTCGCGGCAGTCCCCAGGTGGCGCTCCAGGACTCGATTCGCTTCGCCCGCACGAGGCCCGCCGTCTTCTCTCCGTTCGGTGTGACACCCAAGGCGGCACACACCGCATCGGCGAGCGACGCCTCGTCGGTCTGCACGGTGAGGGTGTCGGAGGCGAGCAGCACGTCGGACAGGCAGAGCACGGTGATCGCGTCGACCCCCACCCGTTGCGGGTTGGCGGCCGGCATCGGTGACACCTGGATATCGACTAGTCCGTAGTCGTCCTTCTTCGACCGGCCGAGTGTGGCCGTCGATGGCACTGCCGCGCCGAGGTCGAGTACCTCGGTGCGCAGCCAGACTTCGGAGACGAATCGTTGACCCGCCGACACCACCCGGTAGGTGTAGAGGGCCGCCTCGCCGGTGCGTTGAAGGTCGTCATCGATCGCGTTGTGCGTACGGAAGCGGAAGCCGACCGTCGGCCGACTGCTTCCGTAACTGGACACCCAGCCGCGTCGCACGGGACGTGGAACCTTGAGGTCGCTCGCGCCGTGGAGCGAGTTGGTCCAGCGTGAGTTGCCGACCCCCTTCTCTTCGTCGAACACGAAGGGGGCCGGCCACGACCGACCACCCGACGAGTCGGCCGGATGTCCACGTCCCACCCTCAGGTCGCCCGAGGCGATCAGGCTGGTGGCGTCGACACCGAGTTCGGTGAGTGCGCGTGCGACGATCGGGAGCAGGTTCGACCCGGGAACGTGATCGTGGGATGTCCACTCGTTCCCCGATCGAGCGTCGGCGAGGAGCAACGGCAGACGAGCCGTGATGGTGAGCGTCCAGCGCTGCCAGTCTCGCGACGTGGCAGCGTCGAGTTGCACCCGCCCGCCTGTGGCATCGGGGGCAACGGGCGGCACCTCTGGAGCCGTTTCGGGCAACGCGGATTCCCACCCGTTGACGGCGTGTGCGGTCCACTCGTTCGAGTCGTCGAGAGTGCCGAACTGCATCGTCACGTGCCCGAGGCCTCGGCGTCGACCACCCCCGACGTGCTCGGTGAGACGAGCGGTTGCGGCAAGGTAGGCCTCAGCCGTTGGATTGCCGGCGAATCGCCCGAGATCCACCTCGGACACGAGCACGAGACCCGCCGATGCCACCTCGATCGCGCGCAAGGAGCCGGTCGTGGCGATGCCGCGCCGGTCGAGCGCCGTGCTGGCTCGCACGACCGAGAGGCCGCGATCGACGGACGCCAGACGGATTCGCAATCCACCTTCGACGAGAGCGGGACGAACGGCGACCTCGGCTGGTCGTGGCCTTCGTTCGAGGACGTCGAGAGCGGGCTGGTCGCCGAATAACGCGGTCACCCAGTCGGTCCAGCCGGTGCCAAGTTCGGTTGCCAGCAACTCGGCCGACGCGCGCAGCACGCCGGTCAACGTCTTGGCGGGCACCATCGGGAACCCGTCGAGGTCGCGGGCGATCGCGGCATCGACTTCCGTGTTCTGTGAACTGCCGGTGCCTATGTGCCAATCACTCAGGAACTCGAGTCGGATTGCGTATCGGCTCATGCTTCATCCTTCGAAGGTGACCGTGACGGACGAGTCGTGACGACGAGGTCGATCACGTCGGTGAGGATCCGACCGAGTTGCGCGAGATTCTGGTTCCGCAACTTCTTCAGCAGCCCGTCATCTGGGTAGAGCGTGAGCAGTCGCTCGAGTTGGTCGGCACCCTTTCGGTCGCTCACCGCGAACCCCTCGCGCAACTCACGCAGCATGGCGAGAGGACTCGGTCCGTCGGTCGATTCGTCGAGCAATCTCGCGTGTACGTCGTCCACCAACGTCGTCACCGCATCGAGTCGTTCGAAGCCGTCGCCGTCCTGGTCGCCGATCAGATAGGGCCCCCCGTGGCGCCACTCGCCGTTTCTCGACCGGCGGCGATCTCGAATCGCCGCGAGCGACGTGTCGGACGACTCGTACAACACGTGGAGATCGAGGAGGCTTCGGGCGGGGCGGTCACCGCTGGACGTCGGTCGGTACGATTCCTTCGCCGAGCCGATGAGGTCCTCCGCCAGGTCGTAGCTGGCATGGAATGGGAAAGACGGTTTGGCGAAGGCGAGCCCACCCGACGCCGAGAGTCCGTCGGGTAGCCCCTCTCGGCGATTCTCGGGTAGGGACTCTCTCCAGTCTTGCAGTGCCTCCGTCGCCAGCTGCTCGTATACGAGGAGGTACTCGACGGCGAAGCGCACCGCCACGTGGCTGGCGAGGATCACGGTCAGGTCGTCACCACCGAAGACGATCGGGTACCAGAGTTTTGCGGCAGAACCGGGCTCATGCACGGCCTCCACGGCCTTCCTCGCTGCATTGTCGGCCGCTTGGGCGAGTTGGGTGGAGATGTTGCGATAGTTCACGAGGCAGCCGTGGTTGTCGGTGGGGAGATGGTCACCCATGCGCGAGAACAGACTTCCGAAGCCGTTGCTGTCGGCATGAAACACGGCGTGCCACGAACCAGAGATCTCGTCGACCGACTCGGCCCCGCCAGTCGTGCCGAAGACGTGAGTGATGCGTGCCCGTGCGCCGTCGCGTGCCGCTATTTGTGCGTGGACGACGCTGGAGCGGTCCTCGTGGCCGTCGACCACCGCAGCGCGCACGGAGGCGGGAAGGCTGGACAGCGCGCAGTCGCGCACGGGAGGCAAACGGAGGAACCGCTCGGCCGGCTTGGTTGCTGCAGCCCAGTTGCGTCGGAGGCTCTCTTGAGCATTGCGCATCGTCGTCCAGAACGGTGCACACCCAGATGACTCGTTTCGGTGCCAGTCGAAGGGCTCGTGGGAGATGCCCCCGGCGAGGCCGAGTCCTGGCGCCTCGCGTATGGCACGGCCCGTCACCGTGCCGATGATCGATCTCAGACTCTCCGTCGTACGGGAGAGCAGCACTGCACGGCCGCTCGTGCTCAGGGCAATGAACACGGAAGCTGAGTCATCGGATTCGTCGATGAACTTCTCAAGCTCTCGTTCGTACTCCTCGCGGCTCGTGGGCTTGACGGCCCCCGTCGCCTCGTGCACCCACGTCGAGCAGGCGTCCCAGAGCAACTGCGATGCCCCGAGAGCGGCCGCCTGCCGGTTAGTCGCGAAGATGTACGGCTGGTTCGACTGCGTCTCGATCACCGCCACATGCAGTTGTGTCATGCCTACCCCACTGGGGCGATTATGCCACAGCCGCCCGCCGTCGACCAAAGTGATGCCAGCCGATGGGCAGACTTGGGTCATGTCTCACCTACGGGACCAGATGGCCTCCGAGCCGGTGCTGCTCGCGGCGTGGCTGCACGTGCGTTCGTCGAGCGACGGCGCGGAGCCGACCGCGGCCGTACTCCGCTTCGAGGGCGCTGTTGCGCGCAACTTGGCCCGTCTCGCCGCAGAGATTCGAACGGGCATGTGGATGCCGACCCGTGGAACCCGAGTCGGCATCCCGAAGAAGTCGGGCGGAACCCGCACCCTGACAGTGCCGTCGGTTCGCGACCGTGTGGCCGAGCGAGCGATCATGCTCGCAATCGAACCCCTGATCGATGAAGTGTTGCAGCCGTGGTCATTCGCCTACCGGCGCGGGGTGTCGGCCCGCGACGCAGTTGATGCCCTGATCGAATGCCGCAATGACGGCTTCACCCATGCTTTACGAACCGACGTGCGGGACTGCTTCGACGAGATCCCCCACGACCGGCTCCTGCGCCGCGTGGCCGATGTCGTGCGCGACGATGCGGCAGTGGAGCTGGTGGCGCGAGCCGTCGTGCATCGGGGTAATGCCGGCCGCGGGGTCGCCCAAGGTTCGCCCCTGTCTCCCGTGCTCGCCAACTTGTACCTCGACGTCGCCGACCAGCAGATCCTCGCCACGGGACACGTCCCCATCCGCTATGCCGACGATGTGGCCGTGCCCATGTGGGACAGGGAGGATCACGAGGCGATCGCTCGACTGGTGGCCGACGCTTACGCATCCATCGGCCTGAACGTCTCGGAGGCCAAGACCCGTGTGGGGACGTTCTCGGATGGAGTCGACTTCCTCGGCGAGCGAGTGTGTGACACGGCCGACTCGCGGGGAGTCGAGGTGCACCGTCCAGGTGATGCGACCGTCTATGTCTCTACTACCGGGGCACTCCTTCGGAGCAAGGGCGATCGTTTTCGCGTGGAGCGAGAGGGCGAGCGAACGGTGAGCCTGCCCTACACACGGACCCGTCAGGTGGTGATCATCGGTCGGGTGGGGTTGACCACACCTTTCCTCCAGCAGGCCATGCGACGGGGGATTGAAATCGTGTTCCTGAGTGACTCCGGGTCGTACTTCGGTCGTCTCGACGGTGAGCTGGGGTCGAATCCCTTCGTTCGGGAGGCTCAGTATGTGAAGATGCGCGAGGACGACTTCGGTCTCGAGATCGGACGTCGGTTCGTGTTGGCCAAGGTGCTCAATCAGCGTCGACTGTTGCTGCATTTGGCGCGACGCGCGGGCCGCCAGGTGTTTGCCGACGGCGTTCGTACAGTTGATTCGTCGCGAACCGCCATCGAACGGGCGAGATGCCGCGAGGAACTCATGGGGGCCGAAGGCATGGCTGCCCGTTCGTACTTCTCGGCGTTGGGCCGCCTGCTGGGCGACGAATGGGGATTCGAGGGTCGCCGACGCCGTCCGCCACCCGATCCGGTGAACTCAATGCTTTCCTTCGGTTACTCCATCCTCGTGCAGGAGGTGATCTCGGCGATCCACGCGGCGGGTCTTGATCCGTATGCATCCTTCCTCCACCGACCGCGGGTGGGCAGGCCAAGTCTTGCACTCGATCTCGTCGAGGAGTTCCGCCCGTGCATCGTTGATTCGGTGGTGATTCGCCTCGTGCGAATAGGTGCCGTGACTCCCGATGACTTCGAGATCGCCGATGGCCCGCCGCGTTCCTGTCGGCTGCAGGCTCCGGCTCGCCGGCTCCTGCTCGACGCCCTTGAGACCCGAATGTTGACCGTCTTCACCCATGCCAATGCCCGCCGCCGCATGTCGTGGCGTCAGGCCGTCGGCTGGCAGTGCCATGAGGTGGTGCGAGTGCTCGGTGAGTCCGGCGCCTCGTATCGACCGCTGTTCTGGAGGTGATTGTGCACCTACTCGTTGTCTACGACATCGCATCGTCACCACGCCGTGAAGCAGTGTCCGGGGTGCTGGCAGCAAGGGGGTTTCGGGTGCAGTTCAGCGTGTTCGAATACGAGGTGGAGTCGGTGGTCGAGCGGACTCATTTGACCGAACACCTCTCTGCTCTGATTGATCCAGTGGAGGACCAGATCCGCATCTATGTGCTGACGTCGGTGGCCGGTGTGCCGGAGCGCATCGTGCTCGGGCAGAGGGAGATTGAGGAACCGAGGGGGTTCTGGCTGCTGTAACCGCATCAGAGCGTGGGGCGCCGAAGTGTGATAGGTGGGCGAGACCGAAACCCCTTACACGGCAAGGGCTTCAGCGGGCGACCTCGAAAAGGGCGGCAGGACAGGGCCGAGAAGGTGGGGTGACCGAATCGACCCTCTGTGGCTCCCGTTCCGCAAGGCTTTCTGGGGCTAGGGTTGAGTGAACAGCCCGATCAACAGGGCATTGAAACGTCTGGGTTTCCTTGAGTTGCACTACGACTCCGTAGTTGAGTGAACAGCCCGATCAACAGGGCATTGAAACCAATACGTTTACTACTTTAGTTTGCGGAATGCCACAAAGTTGAGTGAACAGCCCGATCAACAGGGCATTGAAACGGTCAGAAACCCCGCGAAAATTCCGATGATGAATGGTTGAGTGAACAGCCCGATCAACAGGGCATTGAAACATTCCACCGAACAGGGCAGCCGTGAACACGGTTGTTGAGTGAATAGCCCGATCAACAGGGCATTGAAACAGCGCCTTGCGGCGCCGCTTTTCGTCGTCAGGTTGAGTGAATAGCCCGATCAACAGGGCATTGAAACGCGTCCAGGGTGTCGTACGTGGAGTAGACCTTGGTGGTTGAGTGAACAGCCCGATCAACAGGGCATTGAAACTTGTCGGCCTGGCCAACCTCGTCCCAGACGGAGTTGAGTGAACAGCCCGATCAACAGGGCATTGAAACAACGGATCGCGCTCGTACCTGATCATGATCTGGCACGTTGAGTGAACAGCCCGATCAACAGGGCATTGAAACAAGACTCCAAGTATGTTGTGGCAGTTGAATACCTCTGCCAGTTGAGTGAACAGCCCGATCAACAGGGCATTGAAACGGCAGCCGTGAACACGGTTGCGCTGAGGAGGTGAATGTTGAGTGAACAGCCCGATCAACAGGGCATTGAAACGTGAAATCGAAGCCTTCTTCGTTTACGTCGTGCGAGGTTGAGTGAACAGCCCGATCAACAGGGCATTGAAACTTGACCAGTGTGATTGCAACACCGATGAAGGTTGTTGAGTGAACAGCCCGATCAACAGGGCATTGAAACAACCACGCGGGACGTTCGGCTTTGGTCTCCTCGGTGGTTGAGTGAACAGCCCGATCAACAGGGCATTGAAACCCGGACGGCGAGCCCACTCTGCCTTCAAGCGCGTTGTTGAGTGAACAGCCCGATCAACAGGGCATTGAAACACATTCACAACAGTTGTTCCCTTCGTTTGTGTCCAGTTGAGTGAACAGCCCGATCAACAGGGCATCGAAACTGACGACTTGCTCTTCGTCCCATTCGACTTCTTGTAGTTGAGTGAACAGCCCGATCAACAGGGCATTGAAACCAAACGAAGATGTGTCGGTGGTGTACTTCCACAAAGTTGAGTGAACAGCCCGATCAACAGGGCATTGAAACAACCACTCGATGTTGTTCATGACCAGGATACAGTTGAGTGAACAGCCCGATCAACAGGGCATTGAAACTCGAGGATCCGCCCATGGAACGTCCAGGACGTAGGCGAGTTGAGTGAACAGCCCGATCAACAGGGCATTGAAACTGATATCCACATGTTCACGTCAACCACCGTCTTGAATGTTGAGTGAACAGCCCGATCAACAGGGCATTGAAACCAGCATGGACCCGATATTGATACCTTCCGGGCCCTCGTTGAGTGAACAGCCCGATCAACAGGGCATTGAAACACTGCGGCGAGGGCAAATATGTCCCCAATGACTTCCGTTGAGTGAACAGCCCGATCAACAGGGCATTGAAACCATCGACGGGTACCACGACTAGCATCGCTGCGCGTTGAGTGAACAGCCCGATCAACAGGGCATTGAAACATCTCTTCCCCGGTCTCGATGTAGTCGATTTCGCCGAGTTGAGTGAACAGCCCGATCAACAGGGCATTGAAACCTTCAGCAAGCTCGCGCTTGCACCTTAGAGGCGGTTGAGTGAACAGCCCGATCAACAGGGCATTGAAACGTTGAATCTCGCTGTACATGGGCTCTCTGCCAAGTTGAGTGAACAGCCCGATCAACAGGGCATTGAAACGGTTATTTTGAAGGAGACCAGATTCTGGCGTGCTTGTTGAGTGAACAGCCCGATCAACAGGGCATTGAAACAATGTGCATGTAGCACGTATCTCCTATTAGCGCTCACGGTTGAGTGAACAGCCCGATCAACAGGGCATTGAAACACCGGTTGATGCGGACTTGGTACGAGTAGGCGAAGAGGTGAGTGAACAGCCCGATCAACAGGGCATTGAAACCTTGACGAACTGGCGCTTTGGCATGTCTTTCGCCAGTTGAGTGAACAGCCCGATCAACAGGGCATTGAAACTAGGTGTGTCAGGTGTCGGGATGGTCGTCGGTGCCAGTTGAGTGAACAGCCCGATCAACAGGGCATTGAAACTGGGTTGCCTCGTGCTCATCGCACCAGAAGCGGAGGTTGAGTGAACAGCCCGATCAACAGGGCATTGAAACAGGATGGCGAGACTCGCTGGTAGTGTTGGTAGGCGGTTGAGTGAACAGCCCGATCAACAGGGCATTGAAACAGGATGGCGAGACTCGCTGGTAGTATTGGCAGGCTGTTGAGTGAATAGCCCGATCAACAGGGCATTGAAACAGGTCTCCCCAGACGCTGACGTTGAAGAAGGAAGTTGAGTGAATAGCCCGATCAACAGGGCATTGAAACGGGTTGTTGAGAGCGATGGTGCACATCAGACTCGTTGAGTGAATAGCCCGATCAACAGGGCAGTAGGTCGAGACAGTTTGGGTGGCGTCTGTCAATGCGGAGAGTGTGACGGCGATAGAACTAGGTCGAAGAGAGAGACGACCATGGCATCACCGAACAATCTCAAGTGGGCGACGGAGCGGAAGCGGCTCCGCGCGAAGAACAAGCGACGCTCCGAGCAGCGCAAGAAGAAGCGGGAATAACAAGAGCGAAAATGACGGGAAAGTTCGAAGGACAAGTCACGGAACACGTGATCGGACGATGATCCACCAGGCGCCATTCGACAGGGACGTCGCGGTGGTTTGCTCGGTCGGCAACCAGCCGAATCCGACAGTCATTGCGATGAAGGTGATTGGTGCAGCACTGTCACGAGTCG
>Ga0194133_10007107_pt1 | contig 13526 bp, 17 predicted proteins | sample TA2KigOf40mmetaG_FD_155448 | JGI IMG/M metagenome (GOLD analysis project Ga0194133, IMG submission 155448) | Freshwater microbial communities from Lake Tanganyika, Tanzania - TA2015055 Kigoma Offshore 40m | ecosystem: Environmental > Aquatic > Freshwater > Lake | place: Tanzania: Lake...
GGTCAATGTGATATTACAAACTCTAACTCTAGTTTTGGTAATTTTGGCTTAGTCGCTTCGGGTCTTGGCACGATGGCGATGGTCGGTATAGTCACTGCCGCTGCAGGTATTGGGAGCGACAAGGTTGTTCTTGCTAGTTTGACATCTCGACCTTATAGTGGTCAAGTGATGTATTTTGATACTATCTTTTATGAGTTAGAAAAAATTGATGTTACCAATGGTGGTTCTGGTTATACATCCCCTCCAACTGTTTTGGTTGAAGCCCCGACTGGGCCTAATGGCTCTCAAGCATTTGCGTCTGCTGAAATTTTGAACGGACAGGTTAGTAAGATTACAGTTCTTTCAAACGGATCTCAATACACACAAAATCCTACCATCACCTTGTCTGGAGGTGGTGGGGTAGGTGCAGCTGTGACGACTGGTATTCAACCAATCTATTATGGTGTTGAAAGTGCTACACCCGTCTCGAACGGCATCTCAACGGTCACACTTAAAACCATACTTAATAATGCTATCGGTGTAGGAACGACTGCACCGATGTTCCAACAAAGTTTGATCCTCGCATCTTCACATTGTTTTGAATATGTTGGTTCCGGCACTGACAAAGCCGATTCAAGACCTAGACGTGGTGGTGTTGGAATTCAAACTCAAGAAGTTATTATGAGAGATGGCGGACTGTGTGTTTTCACTAGCACAGACCAAGCTGGTAATTTTTCGATTGGGCACGATGTGAATATAAACCAGGCAACTGGAACAATCACGGGTCGGGCTTTCAGTCAAAGTTTATTAAATACAGTAACCCCACTAATCATCGCTTTGGAAGATTAAAAAATGGCTGCAACACAACTAAACACATTTAAAACCATCCGTCACACGGTAACCACGTCAAGTGTTGGCATTTACACTGCTCCAGTGAACGTTGCAACGGTTGTTCTCAATCTTTCAGCTGCGAATATTCATACTGGCGTCTCTTCAATAACTGCATTTCACAGTCGTGGCGGCACTGATTTTGAAATTGTCAAAAACTTTGCAATTCCAACTAAGGATACTGGTATCCTAGTTGAGAAAAAACTTGTTCTGGAAACTGATGATGTATTAAAAATTCAGGGATCTGAAAATAGTCAGATCCAAGTATTACTTAGTATACTAGAGACCGCGAAACAGTAATGGCAAGGCTATTATCGGGTAAGGTAAAAGTAACCCCTTACTCTGGGTTATCAACAAGTAGATACGAATTTATACAACTGTCGGAGACAGAACCAAACGCTGGTCTTCCAAGTGTTGATGGTCACGTTTTAGCTAGTGATACTAATGGGAACAGGTTCTGGAGATCGGCCCCTGGTGCCTCTGCAATTAGTGGCATTTCCGTCAAAGAGGAAGGATCTATTGTTGGAACAGCCGACAGTGTTTCATCCCTGAATTTCGTTGGCGGAAATTTAACAGCTTCTGCCTCTGGTTTTGGTGCCACTGTTACATTGAGCGATAATCCACAGTTTGTTAATGTCGGAGCCACTTTAGTAACGTCAACCTCTGGGATCGTTACACATTTAACGTTCACAAACCTAAGTGGGACCATTGGAACCGTTACGACTCTCAGTGGTACTACTGGTACAATCACTAATTTTAATTCCACAAACCTAAATGTAACTGGACTCTCTACATTCTCTGGCATCACAACAGTCACTGGACCGACTCTGTTCACTAACCAACTGAGTGTATCTGGTATTGCCACCGTCAGACAGCTCTCTGACTACAAGGCACTTGTGGGTGCTGCAAGTTCTGCAACAGAAACTTTTACTGTCACTGTTGCAAATAAAACATCAAATCACCGTTATTTTGGAACTGGATCTTCCCACGGATACTTTATTGATGGAAAAGAATCTCCATTTATAACCTTAGTACCTGGAAAAAAATATCGTTTTGACCAATCAGATAACACTAATAGTGGTCATCCACTTCGTTTTTACTTAGAAGTAAATAAAACAAATATATTTACTGATAATGTAACAACAAACGGAACTGCTGGTAGTGCTGGTGCATATACTGAAATCACGATTGTAGATACCACACCGATCGTTCTCCACTATCAGTGTTCTGTCCATTCTAATATGGGCAATGCGGTATCTAACTATTCAAATTCCGTAGATACTCCACATCAAATCACTGGTCGTAGCGGTGCAAATATAACTGGTGTCGCGACTATCACTACAGTTGATGCGACGACACTGGATGCAGGTACCGATCTTTTTGCTCTATCTGGCATTGTTACTAATTTTACATCTACAAATGCCAACATTAGCGGCATCGCAACAATAAGTGGTTTAACGTATCCAGTCGCTGATGGAACTTCGAATCAAGTCCTAACGACTAACGGGTCTGGAGTACTGACATTCGCTGATGCACAAGGTGGGGTTGATAAACACATTTTACCTGTTTTGACTAGATCAGCACAATTAACAACAAAAAATGATGCAACGATGGTGACAATTTCTGCTGGAATAAATACTGTGATTGGACGATTTGGCTCCAATGTGAGTGTGACTACAAATGCATTTGTAATTCCAAGAACCGTTGGCGTTACAACTCAGATTCTTATCGAAACGTTCTTTAACACCGTAGCATAACAATGGCTGACAGAATTCCACTTATTGTTGACTCCTCAACAAATCAAATCAAAGAACTTCCAGTCGGTGATAGATTGGATATTGGGGGTGCCCACGTCATTGGTGTAACGGGCATCGGAGTTACGAATATTAATGTTACTGGCGTCGCTACAATCGCCAATTTGGTAATTTCCGACGTATCTTTTAATAATATTAACATTAGTGGCGCGTCAACAATCGGTGATAATTCATCAGATTTGATTGAGTTTAAAGCTCAGATTAACTCTGATTTGATCCCTGACATTGATGAGACATATAATATTGGTGCGGCAACGACAGAATGGAGATCTGTCTTCGCAAAGGATACTGTCTTATCTGGTGTCACAACGATCGGCACGGTTGGCGCCGCGGGCACAGTTCTTACCGTGCACGGAAATACAAGGGTAAGTGGAATTCTTTCAGTTGGTCAAGGCACTATTACACTTGATGGGTCCAATAATCAAGTCAATGTCGGAACTGCAGTCACTATACATCACACTAATGGTGTTCAGGTTGGCAGTAATACCTTACACTCCTCTGTTCTCACCATTAACCAAATTAATGCCTCTGGTGTTTCTACATTCACTGGTGATTCTCAATTTACTAACAACGTCCTTATTACAGGTGTCTCTACTCATACTGGAGACTCTAGGTTTGCTAATAATGTTTTAATTACTGGTGTCTCTACTCATACAGGCAACTCCATCTTCGATGGTGCAGTTACACTTAATGGTAATGCTACAATTGGTGATGCACACACTGATACATTAACGGTAAATTCAAGAACCGGCTTCAACACGGATGCAACCTTCAACCAGAAACTGCTTGTAACTGGTATTTCTACATTTACTGGGGCTTTGGACGCTAATGGCGGTGCGGAGATTGATAATATTCGTATTGGTATTGCAAATGATAATGAGATTGATACATCAACAGGAAATCTGACACTCGATTCGGCTGGTGGCACTGTTGCGATAGATGATGACGCCACTGTTTCTGGAACTTTAGGAGTCACTGGAGCCACCTCACTCTCATCTTCATTAGGAGTCACTGGAGCCACCACACTCTCATCTACATTGGGAGTCACTGGACCAACAACTCTTTCATCCACATTAGCGGTCACTGGTGTTTCTACATTCACTGGTAATGTAAATCTGGTTGGAGAACTTCGTGGACCATCAGAATTTATTATTGATCCAGCGGCAGTTGGTGATAATACTGGTGCTGTCAGAATTAAAGGTGACCTATTCGTAGATGGCACACAGACCTTTATTAATTCTACAACGATTGAACTTGCTGATTCTATTGTTGGTATTGCATCCACCGCAACGACTGACTTACTTGCTGATGGAGCTGGAATTAAGATTGGACCAGATAATACCTTATTGTATGATCATTCGAATACTGCACTTAAATCAAGCGAAAATCTCAATCTTGCCTCTGGTAAAACTTATAAAATCAATGGCACTGATGTATTAAGTTCAACAACACTTGGAAGTGGAGTCGTAAACTCTTCACTGACTTCTGTCGGAACATTAACAAACTTAATTGTTTCTGGGGTTGCTACGGCAACCACGTTTAGTGGCACTGCCACTGATTTAGACGTGGCGAGTTTGACAGCTGCGACACCTGCGTCTAGTGACTTCATTCCTGTTTTAATAAGTGGCACTCTAAGAAAATCCACAATTGGTAATGCCGCGCTCGTTGGCCCCACTGGTCCTCAGGGCGCCACTGGTCCTCAGGGTGTTCAGGGCACCACAGGTATTCAAGGTCCCACAGGTCCTCAAGGTGTTCAGGGCATATCTGGAGTCGCAGGCCCTGGTGGTGTTGGTGGTCCTCAAGGTGTTCAGGGTGCTACAGGTGCCACAGGCCCTACAGGTCCTACAGGCCCTCAAGGTGTTCAGGGGCCAACTGGTCCTCAGGGGGCTCAAGGCGTTCAGGGGATAACTGGTCCTCAAGGTGCTCAAGGTGTTCAGGGTGCCACTGGTCCCACAGGTCCTCAAGGTCCTCAAGGAGCCACAGGTCCTCAAGGTGCTCAAGGTGTTCAGGGTGCCACTGGTCCTACAGGTCCCACAGGTCCTCAAGGAGCCGCAGGTCCTCAAGGTGCTCAAGGTGTTCAGGGTGCCACTGGTCCTACAGGCCCCCAAGGTGCTACAGGCCCCCAAGGTGCTACAGGTCCTCAAGGTGCTCAAGGTCCTCAGGGTGCTCAAGGTGTTCAGGGGCCAACTGGTCCTCAGGGTGCTCAAGGTGCTCAAGGTGCTCAAGGTGCTCAAGGTGCTCAGGGTGGTACAGGTGCCACAGGTCCTCAAGGTCCTACAGGTCCTCAAGGTCCTGCGGGGCCCTCCACGACTATTAATACGACGAACTCTAACACCTCTCAATCTAGATTTCTTGTAGGTGTCGTCTCCCAGGGTTCTAATACCACTCCCTTCACTGATTCCGATTTGTTCTGGGATGGTAGCTCTAATATTCTTTCAACCAGCTCAGATTTCCATCTCAAAGAAAATATTACCGCAATCCACGATGCAATTGAGATTATCAAAAGAGTTGAAGGTGTAAGATTTAATTGGAAACAACAAGGTGTCAAGAGTGTCGGATTCATCGCTCAGGACTTTCAGAAAGTCTTGCCTGAACTTGTAACCCTAAATGAAGAGACAAATAATCTAGCTATTGGTTATCCAAACGTTGTTGCAGTTGTCTGGCAAGCCGTTAAGGAACTCATCGGAAGAGTTGAAAAATTAGAAAATCAGTGATATAATATCACATATATGTCTTAGAATATGAATGCTGAGTGGGCCATTTGGAGAGATATTTTCTCTCCAGAAGAATGTGAGAGCATAATCGAAAGGGGAAACAATCTTCCTGGAGATATGGGTAAGCAAGGTGATGATGGAGAGGTCACCGATGAAAATTTTCGTCGCAGTAAAATATCCTGGATGTATGAAACTGTATTTGAAGATGTGTTTGATAAGATGTGGAAACTAACAAACAAAGTTAATGAACAATTTTTTGGATTTCATATTGACACTCTGCGTTATATGCAGTTGACAGAATATGAGGAAAGTTACAAGGGAGAATATAAGAGGCATCACGATATCTTCTGGTTGAACAAATATAATAAACATCGAAAACTGTCAGTGGTTTTACAACTGACAGACTCATCTACCTATGAGGGAGGAGAATTAAATATGGAGGTGCAAGGTGAGGAGCCACGTAATTATTTTGACCAAGGAACCGTGATTTGGTTTCCTTCATTTACGCCACACTGGGTAAACCCAGTTACAAAGGGCAAACGTAACAGTGTAGTTTGTTGGTTTGAGGGGCCACGCTGGAGATGAAAACACAACTAATTGTAATAGACGATTTTTACACCAATCCTGATGATGTTAGAGAATTTGCTCTATCACAAAGTTTTGAGGTGCCGGGAAATTACCCAGGTAAGAGAACCAAAAATTTTATCAATGAAGATACGAAAAAACTCATACAAAGTATCGTCCTTCCATATTCAGGTCAAGTTGTAAATTGGTTGGATGGACCAGAGGGCTATAGTGGAGCATTTCAATACACAACTTGTTTAGACGTATCTTGGATTCATAGTGATAGTTTTAATAATTGGGGTGGTGTTATATACCTCACTCCTGATGCACCGTTTGAAAGTGGTACAGGATTCTTTCGTTCAAAAGTTGACGGTAGTTATGGAGGCAGTGATTGGAGTGGCCTTCCAGGGGCTGATCGAACAAAGTGGGATCTGATAAGTGAGGTTGGTAATGTTTATAATCGACTGATTCTATTCGCTGCTGATCAATGGCATAGTTCTATGCACTATTTCGGTGACAGTTTGTATGATGGCCGTCTGACACAAGTATTCTTTTTTCAAACCGAACGATGACCTCATTTTGTAAGTATGTGTTAAAAGAGGGTGGCAGTGTGCACCCTCTTTTTGTTGATGGGCACACTAGTGGTATGACAGGTTTGATGAATCCCTCTGTGCACGTTGCGTTCGGTCGTGTCTTTGTCAATCTAAGATCGGTAAATTACGTATTGTATCACGCAGAAAATAGTAGGTTTCCAAACCGATGGGGACCATTATGTCACCTGCAACCAGAGTCCACAAATATCCTTGCAACATCAAACTATCTTACGGAACTGAATGAAAATTTTCAGGTCAAAATGATAAGTAAAGTTGATACAAGTTTTTGTGATGACCTTTATCCCCGATGGTTATTCCACGGTTTAGAAGACGCAAGAGTTGTCGTGTGGCATGATCGATTATATCTCTGTGGTGTGCGACGTGATACCACTGATAATGGTGAAGGTAGAATGGAACTATCACAAATTGGTTGGAATGGTAGAGTGATGAAAGAACATCGTCGTCATCGTATATCGAGTCCTGATGATTCATATTGTGAAAAAAATTGGATGCCAATAGTGGATAAACCCTTTCATTTTGTCAGGTGGGCTAATCCGATTCACGTTATTAAATGTGATGTTGTTACTGGTGCAGTTTCAACTGTTTATCAAGGCACCACTAAAATTGATTTGCCAAGGGAGATCCGTGGTGGATCACACGTTGTATGTGTCGGTGATTACTATGTTTGCGCCACACACGAAGTTAGATTTGTACCAGATGAACAGGGTCGTAAGGATGGAATTTACACTCATAGATTTCTTGTATACGATAAAGAATGGAATCTGGTAAGTTGCACTGAAGAATTTAATTTAATGGATGGTAAGATAGAATTTATCACTGGTATGTCAAGTTTTAATTCTGACATTCTTATTAGTTTCGGTTTTCAAGATAACGCAGCATATGTGCTGCGGATTAATCAAAAAAGTTTGTTTGAATTTATCAACAATTTAAATGTTTGCAAAAATGGAAACTAATATTATATTAGAAAAATATATTAATGATCCGTCAGAGCCACAAAATAATTATGATTTGGCTATTTGGTATGAACTACACGGTCAACACGCCGCGGCCTTCTCATTCTATTTGAGAACCGCAGAACGTGCTAACGACGATTCACTTGTTCGAGTTGCACTACAAAAAGCCGCACACTGTCTTCAAATCGTCGGCGATCACGATCAAATTGTAGAAGATTTAATTCAATATGCAAATGATTTAGATGGTCAAAAAATTGACATTGTTCTACAAGGTAGTTATCAAGATGTGACAGATGACATCGCAAGATATTATCTTGAGTTACCATTTGTTAATGACATTATTATTTCTTGCTGGGACACTGATAAAGAAGAAGTGCAACATCCTAGAATCAAATATGTTCGTAGTTCAATGCCTGAGGTGTGGGGCACTGGAAATCGAAATCTGCAAATCATATCCACTAGAGTTGGATTATCAAGTGTAAGTACAAAATTCTGCATCAAAACTAGATCAGATCAAAAATATACGCACGAATCTTTGACGGGGATGTATGACTTTTTTTTAAAAAATAATCAGAGAGTGATTACATTTCAAGATGATCAATCAAAACCATTCAATCGAATTTTAGTTGGTGGAAGTTTTCCTAAGTTCCCATTCCACCCCAAAGATCATATTATCTGGGGTCATAAGGAGGATCTAATTGATCTTTTTTCATTACCTCTTGAACAACATTCACTCTATACTAGGGCTGGAATCCCATCGAAAGATTACTGGAAGTATTACGATTATATTATTCGCACGGAAAGTTACATCGGTGCGTTCTATTGTGCAAACTTTGATGACAGAATCAGACTCTTCTTACTGGATCCAGAGAAATATTTGTTCGATAATGCAAATGATCATCAACAAGCTATGGATGTGAGTGATTGGCTAACACCAAAAGTATTCAAATCATTCCCTAAACATTTGAATCAACTAGAGTGGAAAAAGTATGACTGGAAAGAATATCCCTTTGATCGTCAACGTGATGAGTTTGGAGAACGGTGGCACGAAGACGGTGTGTGACGGTTTCCCGACTGGCCACTAGCCCTTGACAAGAGTAACCTGACTAGATATATTAGGAAAGTCTTTCGGTCCAGTCCTATGACTCTCGCAATGCAGAAACGTCGTTACCGTGTGGTTTTAGACCTTGAAATTGTCGATGATTCTCGCCCTGAGGATTTTAATTGGGCGAATATGCTGGACATTAGTGCAGACGAAAATGTCGAACTTGTTCGTGTAGAGGAGTTGGACGAGATCGATTGGTGACATAACCGCGTAGTAAATGAAACTTCTTTTTGTTATTTCTGGTGTTTGGTTTCTTCATTGGTTATGTCTGCTACCATCACGTTTTGCGGCTACAATCGCCGTGTCCGACTTGCGCGCCCTGCTGTGGAATGGTTTGTATCAACATTCCTTCCCAGGCATCACTTGATTATTGACATCCTTGACAAGGGTCTGAATCGTGAGGGTCTTTATGGTTCTTGTTCCATTTGTGACAACAATCATCGACCCCGTGAGTTTCTGATTGAGATGAACAACACAATCGATGATGATTTGTATCTCACCACGTTATTTCACGAAATGATACACGTCAAACAACGTGTTTTGGGTGAATATAAAACCAAATACCAAAAAGATTTCTGGTTTGGTAAACTTATTGATCCAGATACAAACTATAGAGATCTCCCGTATGAGGTGGAAGCCCACCAACTTGAGGAGAGTGTGACAGCCTTGTACCTGTCACAGAGGGCCTTGTGAGGGGCCCTCTTTTCTTGTATGATGGCCACATCGATGAGGTTTCAATGCAACTCCGACCTTACCAAGATCGCGTTGTCACCGCAATGCGTATTCATCACAAGGGTCAAGCTATCCTTCCCACTGGTGCTGGTAAGACTCTGTGTATGATTACTGATGCACAACGGGAGTTTGATACATTTCCCTCTAATTATACGATTGTAGTTGTTGCACCCCGTATTCTTCTTGCGGAACAACTTTCTAGTGAGTTCCTTGAGTTTATCACTAACACCCGTGTGATGCACGTCCACAGTGGTGAGACTCATCACTACTCTACCACCAATCCCAACAAGATTAGTCAGTGGTATTATCAGGTCCCGATGAGCCGTCGTTTGATTTTTACCACCTACAACTCTCTTCAGAAGATCGTTGACAGTGGTATTCGTGTGGACACGATCTATTTCGATGAGGCCCACAATTCCGTCCGTCGTAACTTCTTTCCTGCAACTGAACACTTCTCTCAGGTTGGTGGCCGTTGTTACTTCTTCACTGCAACACCCAAACATTCTGTCACGGTCTTCAAGCCTGGGATGAATGATGAGTCTGTATATGGTAAAGTTCTTGCACAGGTTCAAGCGTCTGAACTGATCCAGCACGGTGCAATCATTCCCCCTAAGGTTGTTGTTAATCAACTCCCGATGGCTGTCAACGGTGATATTGCACTACGTGACTGTGAGAATCTTCTTAACACACTGGACAATGAGGACAAGATGGATCGTGTCCTGATCACGGCTGCTAAGACCAAACACATTGCACAACTCTTCACTGAGAGTGACTTTTACAATGAAGTCCGTGCACGTGGTTACAATGTGATGTGGATTACTTCCAAACACGGTGCACACGTCAACGGTCAGAAAGTCAACCGTGAGGTGTTCTTTGACACTCTCAATGAGTGGGGTTCTGATATTGATCAGAAGTTCATTGTCCTTCACCACTCTATTCTTGCAGAGGGTATCAACGTTTCTGGTTTGACTGCCTGTGTTCTGATGCGTAATATGGACTACATTGAGATGGCTCAGACAATCGGTCGGGTGATTCGTTTGGATCCCCGTGACCGTCAAGCTATCGCATCTGGTAGTGTCCAACCTGGTGAAATTTGGAACTATCACAAATCGTTTGGTGTTGTGTGTGTTCCAGTGTACTCAAAGGTTGGGATCTCGACTGCACAACGTCTTCAGGCTGTGGTCAACACTATCTTCCAAGAGGGTCAACCTGCAATCTCTGTGGTGCGTCGATGACCAAGTGGCCAATGCCTGGTATCTTCAATAATACACATCCTGGTTGTGTGTACAAGAACTGTGGGATAGTTCCTTATAAAAACCGATATATGTTAATCGTAAACGGTGAACAGGTCAAACTATGCAACTCCGTCGAAACCGCCAAAAAATTCATTGATAAGAACATTTGACTCCACATCGGAGTCTTTTTTTGTATAAATACTCCGTAGCGAACCTACTGATACTATGTCTTTATGGGGTCTTGCAAACTTAATAAATACTAGAAATTCACAACGGGATATGTCCGAGTCCGTACTATTTCTGAACAATCGTAGGGTGGTCAAATGAGTATCATAAAGGTAGATAATATTCGTGACAACGGCACTGGTTTTAATGATGTCGTTTCGTTTCAGAATGCTAACGGCACTGAGAATGGTAGATTGTGTCGGGCTTTTTGTAATTTTAATGGACAAGGCGCTATTGCGATTCGGGCTAATTTTAATGTGAATTCTCTTACTGATCATGCGACAGGTGATTATACGGTGACTTTTAGTAACTCTCTTTCTGATGGCAACTATGTATTGGCTGGTTGTACTATCGACCAAAACGCTACGTTTGCTACGTTTTTGACAACTAGAGACCCATCAGTCCAAACGTCTGGATCATGCCGCGTTTTGGTCTGGAACTACAATGGAGGCTACGTTGATGCGCCAGGTGTCATGCCCGCTTTCTTTAGGTAGTGCCCCTTATAATCAATTCACAACGGGATATGTCTGAGTCAGTGCTATTTCTAAACTATAAACAGGAAACATTATGAGCCAGATATTGAAATCAATAGGAGTGAACAATGTCCGAAATTAGAGTTAACACAATAAGAGATGCTTCAGCTGGCAATACTAGCACTACGGCTCAAATCTTTTCTGGAAGATCTAAGGCGTGGGTGAATTTTAATGGAAATGGCGGTGTTGCAATTCGGTCTAGTTTTAATGTGAATTCTATTTCTGATAATGGGGTAGGTGATTATACAGTGAATTTCAGCAGCGCACAGACTGATGCGAATTACGCAGTGGGTGGAGTATGCAGCGATGGCACACCTGGCTCTGTATTTGCGGTAAGTCCAATTACTTACAATTCGGGAAGTTTTAGGTACACGTCTTGGACTGGAATTGATGGCACTTTTCAGAACATTCAGGTCTTTCGTTGACCCCACTATTCTCTAGGATTTTAACCCACCATACTCACATTACCACTCACAGTCACTCTAGGCTCATCGATTCCGTGATAGGTCACCTGATGTATCAGAAAAGACGGAAAAATCAATAAATCTCCTTGTTTTACTTGAGGGAATCCCCACTCCACCACATCAAAATTAACGATTTCATTCAAAGAATTAGAACAATAATTTCTAAATTGTTCATTCCAGAATCCAAACTTTCCACTACCATCTGGAAGTTCTGCAATGTAACAATAACTCAGTTGATGACCACCAGCGAGATGTTGATGTGCCTCCTGGTAACATCCTTTCTCATACACATTCATCCACGGATCACTAAACTTCAGTGAACCTTGTTTCTTGTAAGGTAACTGAAGAAAGTACGGTTGAATCGTTTCAATGAACGCACTCCAGTCATACTTTACACCTCTGGAAGTTTTGACCAAACAGTTCCATTCAGTATTGACGACACATTGATTCACAAGGTCGCTCACATTGATGTGACCAGCACTAAAGTGCCAATAAGTTGTAGGGAAACAAAGTTGCATCATAGGTTAAATAGTTATTATTCGTATGCAAAATGGCTATTGTAGACCCTGGTAGTTATGTGATCTGCGATCCAGCCGATGTTACCGATCGAAGAAAGTTCCCGTTTTTGATTAGACCATCAAACGGAACTTACACTGATCAACGTAACAGTTCATACGTTGTATCAAGTGAAAGATTAGCTGTAATACCTTGGGATTATACGAATCATCCAGAAGAGTTTGAGGGATCGATTCGTCACGCATTAGGTGTAGATCAAGTCTATAGCCCTGTTGATCAATGGATCTGGGGTTGGAAAGATAATAAAACTGTGTTTCACTCAATGGTACCATTTGAGTGTCGATTTGTCAACGATGTTGTCACGATCGGGCCTATAGTCATTGATATGAACCAGGTGTGACAGTTGGTGGGCTGTCCACCAAACCCGCCAGGTAGTCAGAAATGTCGTATATTAGTTCTGTTGAGACAAACGATTATGACTCTCACCCCACTGTCCTACACTCTTACACTGATTAAACAACTTAATAATCGATGGAAAGTTGATGCGATCGAATCTGGTCACCATGACTATCATCAACTGGACGTGGTTTGGGGTCGCAAATATCTCAAGATCCGCCAACATTATGCACACTCAAACGGTCGTTCCGTGTATATGTTTGTGGACAAAGTGAACGGTTTCTGTTACAAACCTGCATCTTGGAAATCCCCTGCAAAGGGTGTGAGGTACGACATTCATACGTTGGTAAATTCACCTGAAATATGTGATCCCTACGGTTCATTCCTTTACTACTAATCACTATGACTGACACCGCAATCAAATGGACGATCAAAATGAATGAGGCCGCTGCGCGACGGTACAACAAACTGCTTGATGAAGGAGTTACCGTTGACGTTTCCACTCATCAAGGTCGTCAACTCCTTGGTTACAATTATCTGGAGATTCTTGATCCAGAATGAAAACCACTTACATTTTTCTTGCCGTCGTTGGCATTTTGATGTACAATGTCTTTCTTATCCAACGTGATGAGAAGATGTTTAAGACCTTTTACAAAGAGACTGCAACGGAACAATATTGCAAGTCTCTTCCTCAACCTCATCCTGATTGTACCGTAGAATGACTCCTGACACTTACTCTTTCACTGGCGATGCTGTCACCTTCCTTGGTTTTGTTGGCGTTGTTTCAGCGTTTG
>Ga0194133_10007110_pt1 | contig 13525 bp, 16 predicted proteins | sample TA2KigOf40mmetaG_FD_155448 | JGI IMG/M metagenome (GOLD analysis project Ga0194133, IMG submission 155448) | Freshwater microbial communities from Lake Tanganyika, Tanzania - TA2015055 Kigoma Offshore 40m | ecosystem: Environmental > Aquatic > Freshwater > Lake | place: Tanzania: Lake...
ATCGTCTGCCCTCCCGCCACCACGTTGCCCTCCCTGAACTCCAGCTCCAGCTGCTCCTCCGGCTGGTCCAGATCCGAAAACCTTTCCAAGCACATCCGGTGCACCAGCACTCTCTCCGGCCACTCCCCCTGGGCCGGTAACTCCCAGCCACAGTTGCCGAACTCAATCGCCAGCCTTCGCGATTCCCGGTCCCACCGGAACACCGCCGGCTCGAAATCCTTCCGCTCCTCCGCCGTCTTTCCCATCGTCCGGATCGCCTGCAAAAACTCCTTTTTGGAAACCGTGATCTTCATTTGAAAGGATCTTTGAGCGCTCCCGCCTGAATCTTGGCCTCAAACTCCTTGGCCAGCCGCTCGGTTTCCGCCGTCAGCTCGATCCGTTCTGCCTCCAGCTCCAGCCTCTGCCGGGCCAGGGCCTTGTCCAACGCCTCCGTCTGCCCTTCAAACTTGGCACTTTTTTGCTCACCCCAATCCGCAATCCCCAATCCCGAATCCCTCTGCCTGGTTTCAAGCGGGATTCCGCGGCCAAAGGGGTTGTTCGCGCTTTCAACCCCAAACGGCGACCCATACTGCCCAAACGGGTTCGACGTGGACTCCATCCCATACGGATTCTCCGACAACTCCTGCGCCCAGCCCATCCCCACCCCAGCCATAATCCCAGCCAGAAGAAGGGCCTTCATACATGGATGGGTATGACGGACAATCCGCCCCGCCGGCTTTCCATGGAAAGCCGAATAGCACCGGGGTCGGGGGTGGGTACGACCCCTAGGGTGGGGTCGGGGGTACCCCCGGCCCCCTCTCCAAAACAGCCGCGTGTTCAAACCTCGTATCCCTTTTAGGGTGCGTCCAGATCGAGCACCGGATCGATCAGCTGGACCTTAATCCCGGTCCCATACTCGTTGCTCACGCCGTTCAGGCTGTCGGGTGAACCAAGCGGACCGTACTCGTTGGCGAAAGAATAAAGAAACTCCTTTGCCCCCCATGGGCCATACTCGTTGGACGTGGAATTAAGCAGGTCGGGGTTCGAACTAATCACTGGTTCCCCATAGGTTTTGACCGCTTCCCGCAGTCCTGCCACCTGGTCCAACGCCTCCTCGCTGAACCGCACCTTAAGCCCCGTCCCATAATCGTTGCTCACACTGTTTAGAAACTCCGGCGAACCCAGGGGGCCTACATCGTTTGAGAAGGAGTAGAGAAACTCCTTCGAACCCCAAGGCCCGGCATCGTTGGAGGTGGAATTAAGCAGGTCTGGATTGGCGGAGATGACTGGGTCTCCATACAAACGCACCGTCTCGACCAAGAGCGGGTCGACATTCAGCAGCTGCGCCTGACCGTCTCCCATGGCAAAAGCCCACGCCGCCACGATGATAAGAAGAGGGCGCCTCATGACTGCAGGAACTCGATGGCGGTACGGACGGGTTCCCCGGCACGGCCGGCATCGCGCGTGGTAAAAACACGCTGGGCCGCGCCCCGCCGCAAGGTGATCCGGGTGCGGGGAGGAAGCTCATGCAAGCCCTTCTCCTCCATCTTCAGCCCCATTTGCACAATCTTGGTTAGCACCAAGGCGGTGGGTAGCTGCTCCAGCTGGCTCCGGGTAAACTGTAACAATTCACCGACGGACTCGTTGGCAGCGGCATCCAGCAGCCGTTCCCAGAGCTGGCCAAACAGCTCGCCGTTAAAATACAGATCGCCCCCGGCGATTCGGCCGTTGATCGCCACGATCAGGCCGGTCGCCTCCGGGTAGGCAGAACGCAGCCCGCCCAACTCACGCCGGACTTCGGCCCGGCGACGCTCCAGGGCCTGGTGATCGAGGGCGAGGTCCATGCTGCTGGGCGAGGCCTTGGCGGCCACATCCTGTCCGAGGGAGGCGGAAAGCTTGCCCTGCAGCTTGGAGACCTCGTCCCACATCCAGAGCTGATCGGCCTGACCAGCTCGCATGGAAGCGCGCATGGACCGGGCACTCAGGACATGGCTGGCACCGCTGAACATGTGGGCGGCTTCGGCCCCGCGGCGACCCCAGCGGCGCTTCTCCACGCAAAAGGTAGGCAACGGCAGGCGGCCTGATTTGGCGGGCAGGATAAAATCAATCCTCACGACGCGGTCTTGTCGCCCGCCGCGGACGATATCGCCGTCCTGGATCAAGACGTCCACATCGGTGGAGAGATTTTCCACCTCCAGCCGGCCGACATGGCCGGTCTCATGAACGACGACAGTCTGCTCCCGGATGGCGCGATCCAGAGGCAGGAGATACTGGGAGCCGGAGAGGGTTTGGGTTTCCGGCAAGGTGAGGAGATAAAGGGAAAGGTTGGAGTGGGTGAAGGGTCCTTCGATTTCTACGACCTGAGGATGGTTGATCATTCAGGCATTCTGAACCAAGGGGTGGGACATTTACGGGGGTACTAGTTGACGGCGGTGTTACCAAAGGGAATGACCAAAAAGCATGTGCCCCCTGCCCCGGAGAACAGTTACTGGGTGATGCCCGGCAGCCTGATGGCCGGAGCTTACCCAGCCCATCCCTCGGAAGAGTCCCGCCATCGTGGAATACTTCAAGAGCTCCTGGCCTGTGGAGTGACGGATTTTATCAACCTGGTCGAGCCGGAGGAGACCGGCATGGGGGGCCAACCTTTCCGGGGGTACTTTGAGGACTACCGCCGGCTGGCCCCGGCGGCACTGCAGCCGGAGATGCACCGCTTCCCGCTGGAGGATGAGGGGGTGCCGGCCAAGGAAACCATGGTCCGGATTCTGGACAAGATCGACGAGCTCTTTGACCAGGGTCGGGTGATCTATGTGCACTGTTGGGGTGGCAAGGGGCGAACCGGCACGGTGGTGGGCTGTTGGCTGATCCGGAACCATCAGTCCACGCCGGACAAGGTGCTGGCTCATCTCATGAGCCTGACGGCGGCGCAGCGGGACTTTTTCTGGCACACACCGAACACTCCGGAGCAGGAGGAGTACGTGAAGGACTGGGAGCCCAACCAGTAAGTCAGGACTCGCGGGACTGGATGTCGTATAGGGCGGACCAGAGCGCGCTGTAGGCGTCCAGTTTATCGGCTTGGCCCTCGCGGGCATGAATCTCGTCCTTGAAGTTGGGGTAGTCGACCGTGGCGGCAAGGGCAGCGAGCGCGGGGGCGAGTTCCCCCGGACGTAGGATGATCCGCCAGTGGTAATCCGCCTCCGGGGTCTCAAAGAGCTGGAGCGGCCGCTTCAGCACCGGTTCAAGCAGGGAGATCATGGCATCGATATCGCTCCCGGTCCGGGCCCGGATGTGGAAGACCAGCTCTTTGGCCCCTTCCCGTTCCGGCCGGAGGACGATGGAGAAAAAACCGATCTTGGTGGCGATCCACATTTAGGAGTTCTCGCTTCCAAAGATGGATTTCCAAGCTCGGGAAAAGGCCGCTTTCAGCGGATGGGGCGTCGGCGGTTTTCTCCCCTCAATATCCGCCAGCTGTTTTTCGATTTTTCTGATCTTGTTCTGTATCTCGAAGCCTCTCGTGGTCAGTTCGCTGCGTTGTCGCGCGCCTTGGTTAAGTTTTTCATTTAAGATATGTTTTTCGTATTCGAGCTTATTTTTTTTGAGCCTGACCTCTTTAAGCCGTCGGTGCGCCTGCTCCCGTGATAAATGAATGTGCTGATGATAAGTGCGATGGCTGAAAGTCTGGATGAAATACTCATCCATATGTTCCTGCTCCTGAAGCGCCTCAAGAAAGTCATGATAATCGATCGTGTAGGCCAGGAGATTAAGCACGACCCCCAGTTCGGCATTATCGAGAACGACCTTCCTGTTTTCAGGAAATCTTATTTCTTCCCGAAAAAAGGCGGAGGGGCCGTGGGCATGAAAGACTTTAACATTCCGACCGGTTGCTTCGGAGGCAAGTTTGGCGAAGTTTTCCAGCTCCTCCAGGGTCTTTGCCAGAACCTTGACGCTCCCACAGGAAATGCTCATTTCATAAAACCCAATCTTGGTGGCAATCCACATTTAGGCAGTCCTCCTTTCGATGATCTTGTCCCATTTCTTCTTAAATTCGGTGTGCTCCTCTTTTGTCATTCGCATGGTGAAAACACCCCTTCGTTTGATAGGGGGACGACAGATCCAAACAAAAAAAGGAAGCGGCGTGTCGGAAAATGAAATGTACATCCAGCGGAAGTCTTCCAACCGCCACCGTTCGGGGAGTTTTGCCCACAGTTGATCCCAGAATGCGGCCATCTGGTCTTCCGTGGCGTTGGGTCCTAGGTCGCATTGCTTGATAAAATCACGCGGGGACAGGGGCTGTTGTTTAAAGGCTGCGCAAAGCTCATCGAGATGGCTGAACAGCTTGCGGAACTGGAGGATCTTGATCTGGTGCAGGGTGACCTCGTCCTTGGGAAGGTTTTTCATCCCGGCTTTCTTGAACGATTTCAGGATCAGCTCACGCTGGTACGCACGCATCATCTCGATAGTGAGGTGCTTGCAGATTTCATTGGCCTCGTTGGTAAACTCGCGGCCGTATTTTTCCACAAAGGCTTTCGCGTCCTGCCACTCCTGGGCGGACTTTTCATCTGGGAATTCGGGTCGGTTAGGAACGATTTCCATGTTTTTGGATAAGTTTCGGTTGTTTTGTCGAATGGGTGGGATCAGCGCCAGAGCGTAGAGACCGTTAGCGCGCTACATAGGGGACAGCAGACGCAGTGAATTCCCAAATAGACCTTATCCTGTGTTTCTTGGGACAGGTTCAAACGGCTCATGACTGGAAGCAGGAGGGCGTAAACCAGATAGGCAAGCAACCGTCCCACGTGCAACGCCCCGATAACAACGTAGGCTAGGAAGACGGAAAGAATTAAACCGACGATCCAAATGCAAGGAATCAAAAGAATGGTCAGGGCCTCTACACCGACCTCTTGCCAATCAATTTCCGAATCAGCTTTTCCCAGCCCAACCTTTAAATATTTTTGAATCATCTAGGTATTGTATTTTGTGGGTAGGACAAATACAGGGCTGGGGTATTCCTTTTCTAAAAAACACTTTAACCGGGGCAAGCAGACTTGGGTTTTGTGCCTGAAAATGCCTTAAAAATGGAAAAGACATGGGCTTTTCCCTCAAAATCAGAGGGCTTCTCCTATAAAATACCCCTGTCGGAGCTTGATTGACCCTATTTTCCACCGGGAATTTACCGAGGTTTTACCGGAAGATTGACCGGGATTTTACCGGAAAAAAAACAAAAATGGCCCGTAAATGGCTAGAAATTGATATAATATTCGACTTTAAACAAAAAAGGATAAGACCGCCTACGTCCGCAGTTGTTGAGAACCTTAATTTTAAGGCCGCAAATCACCCGCTACATTGAAAAGATGCCCTAAGTCACGTTACAAACGCTATAAATGTTACAAATGAATCAAAAAGGCTGGGATATTTCCTGATTTATATCGTTTGTAACATTTATAACTGGCTCGTAATTAAATTTTTCAGGCAGATAGAACCTATAACTGGGAGGTCCGCCTTTGGGATTTCTTATTTCTCGCTCTTTGAATTGCCCTGCGGAAACCAACTGCCTCAGGTGTAGGCGGGCCTCCTCCGCTGTGCGGGCGAGGCGCTTTCTTTGGACATCTGCGGCAGTGATAAATTCCCTTTCCTGCGCTAACTCGAGTATATCGGTCCTAATACGCCTTTTGCGGGTGTCACGGCTGCAATAAAGAGCAGCCAACTTCCGTTTGGAGTAATAATCGGCCATGACGATGCCCTTTCTGGCCGTTTCAACATCGAGGGGAACCCGCCCAGCCTCCTCAATGTGCTCCGCACAGTGGAAGTTCAAAGCAAGCCGGCCCGCCCACTCAGCCCACCGTGCAGCGACACTTTGGACATCCCCAAGGTCGGCCGGATTTCGGATCCTCAATATTAATTGATTCCGATATTCATCCAGAATCCGTCTTGCTTCTGGCGTGATTTCAACAAATTGCGGAGTTTTTGCCCTCCGATAGAGGCTCAGAAGGCGATGCACAAGCTCACCCCATAGTCCGGTGATACTCAGGTCGTAGCCACCTGGATCACGGTATTCCTCAAGCGGCCATTCGATTTCGTCGAGAAGCACCCGTTGGAGGAATCCAGAATTCATCAATTGAGGATGGCCGGCAAGTTTGTCCATAAGATCTGGCTGGATCATAAGAAACGCGTTTACACACGGAGCCTGTAGATCAACCGAACCTCCATCACCCCGGCGGTGCTGCCGATGAGGGCCCCAGCCCCAACCCTTTACCCAAAGGTTATCATTAACGTCACCGTTTGTGTATTTTCCCTGAAGAGTGGCGAGGAGCTGCCGCGCATCATCAGAGGTCACAAACACGGCCTCTTGTCCCACCTTCCCATTCTCTCCAAGAGTGACGGCCAGGGCCTCAATCGTGCTGTCCTCAGCCATATATTGGGGTAACCCCATGCTTCTTTTTAGATCCTCGTACTTTTTGTAAGCCTGCGCCAACGCGATTTCGATATCTTCCCGGTTTTTTGCACCGTTTTGCTTGTTCTTGGCCTCATTGGTCAGTTTTTGGATCTCGACTTCTAAGCATGTTTTTTTCGCCTGAATTCTATGAGATTCCTTGTCGAGAAATTGAGATCTCTCCTCTTCAATCCAGTTGTTCATAGATGCCATAGTGACACCAAAAACACCGCTTTTGCCCGCCCCGCTTTCACAAGCAACGATGGTCTGGAGAGTCGGCTTTGTTGAATCACCTCGAAAAGCGTTGGGAATAATCACCCCTTTGCCTAGGCAAGCCGAAAGGGTGGACAAACAAGCCGCCCCGCTAATTTCCAGAGGCGCCTGCGCTACCCTGCCTACTTCCCCGCAGAAAGAGGCTATTTGTCGGAGGGAGGGTCTGGATGGGGAAAGCCACACTCTCCACTTCCTGCAAATCATCAAAGCTTTCCAACAGCGGTAATTTCCATTCCCCCGCAAGATCATCAAACCCACTCATCGAATCACCCCGGGGTTAAACAAGAGAACGGGCTGAGGGCTGGATCCTTCGCGTAGGCCGCCCGGCATCCTTACAAGCTGAATAGGACTCCATGTGGAGCGACATGCACCAAGAATCACCGCCATCCGCATAAAAGGCCAAAGCTGTTCATCCCTTTTTTTCGCACAGTAAAACCACCCATGAAGCCCCCTTCCGCCCGTGGAGACCACCATGACCAGCGGGGCGATTCTTGCTAGATGACTGAGAACTCCCGCCTGCTCATCCATCGTCCCGGAGTCCTGGTCGATCACCAGAAATCTTCTTGGGGCGACGTTGTTGAGACTTCGATAGCTTATTTTTCCATCCTTGGTAATCCCTTGAGAGGAAAGCATAGGTGAGGGCACGACGAACTCCTGCTGTGCCAAGCCTCCCCGCCATTCTGATCTGGATTTGGTCACCGCCCCCTGCTGACTCCTGCCGGCACAAATCCAACAGTCTGGGGGCATCAGTTGATCGATGACCTCCTCGGCCTGAGGAGCGGTTTCTTCGCACCGGACGGGAGATTTTTCTAGAAGATCAATCAATCCCCCTTCCCTGCTGAAGACGGCATGGCGCTGCTCTTCGTTGAAATCGGGCCATTTTTTAGGAAGCGGCGCACCGGGGGTAGATCCCTGCGAAAGGGCTAGGCGGCGGGAATTCTTAACCGCCTCCTCAATTTCATTGGACTTAAGCGGCTTTCCGATTGTACGGGCCTTCAAGATAATGATGGATTCCCTTTCACTGCGAAAACGCTGCAGATGAAGGGCGGCCCGAAAGAGCCATTGGTGAAGGCCCCCGCCCCTTGGCGGGGCGGAGGCGATCAGTTTCTCCAGGTAGGCGGGGAGCTCCCGCTCCCCCTTAAAAGTGTAAGTGAGGGCTTTACTCATAAGCTGCGACCGTTTCCGTGGCTTTCGCAGGGAGGTAGGCATCAACCTTTGAAACCTTTATCCCGTTCGGACAATCATCCTTGAGGCGCACGAAGCCCAGCCGACCTACCAAGGAATCGGCGAATGCTTGATCAGGAGTGATCGAAGCCCCCTTCGACAGCCCGAGGTCAAAACAAAGACAGAATTCGTCCAGCTTCCAAAAGCATTTGTCGATTAGAACAAGCTGATCCCGGATGAGTACCCCCTGTTCTGGTTGCCATAGATCAAGCCGGATTAACTCATTGCCGTTGGCGGAGATCCCTCGGCGCGCATCCCTGATTCTGACCCGGTAATTTCCGGGCGGCAGATAGGATCCAGGCCTCTGGTTTACTCCGAATTTATACTGCTGGGTTTGGTTCATCTCGTTCTCCTTATTTCCCTGAGGGTGGTGATCCCAACCAGGCCGTCAGGGGTCAACGGTCCCGGCTGGTTGTTGTAGAAGTCAGCAAGCATAAGGATGGCCTCGTAGGCTTCCTGGCGGGGCATGCCCTCAATTTCCTGATGAGCAGTGATGATGTCCCCGGTTTTGCCGCACCCCATGCACTGGAAGCGGTCCAAATAGATTCGGAACTTTGGTTTGCCTGTTTCGATGCTGAACGGGCAATGCATAAGGAAGTAACCCCGCCGAGGCTTGGGCTCGTAACCCATTGCCTTGAAGTACCTCGGAAGCGGAAAGCGCCGCTTGAGTTCCCCCATGGGATCAGGGGTCATCATGATTCCGGAGGAAACGTGCTTTCGCGGACGATCTTATCAATCTCATCGCGATTGAAGAGGCGGATGCCCCTGGCTTTGCTTCTGCCCTTGATGACAATTGATGAAATCCGGCCCTGCTTGACCAGGTCGTAAAGGAAGCTCCTCTTCAACCTGTAAACCCGGTCCACGTCCGCAACCCGCATCAGCTTTGCCTGAGGAAGTGGGGCTCCTTGCTCAGGACCTTTATCGTGCTCTGTGTGATTCATGTCACCCTCGCTACCTGCGCGCTAAAGGGAGGGCAACAGATCAGCTAATCTTAAATTAAAAGACCTTTCCTATCTGTGAAGAAGGCGGCCGTGCAGGGGCCTCTGGCTAAAAAACACCTTTCAAAAGTTGCTTTATTGATTCGATTCTTGCTCGGATTTTTTGCGCAGGAGGGCTTCCGTATTTCTTTTTTTGGCTCAATTCGGTTTTCTCGTTTTTTTCAAGCTCTTTGGCCTTCTTCCAACACTTCTCCATTTCATTAATTCCCCATCCAGCCTTATGAGCGCGATAAAGGGCAAGATTCCTCAAAGGGGATGCCCATATGTTCCCCCCTTTAGGCCGCTGGTGAGGGCAATGTTCCCGTAAGATTTGACCTATTTCACTTAAAATCAATTCCATTGGAAACGCAGTGTCGATTTTGATGAGCCGATAACCTGTTCGTATCGGCCTTGGAATTGGGGCAAACAACTGATCTAGGAATTCTCCACTCCAGGGACGCTTGAACCCACCATGCGGAGTGATCATCTCAGCGGCGGAGGCGAGAGAGTCCGATTTGAAGGCCTGAAGATAGCTTTTTTGAAATACCGGTGCCTCCGGAAAGGCCTCCCACTTTTCCTCATCCTTAAGGTCTGCGTAACACGTGCTAGGCCACTTTCTTGATTTGGGGAAAGTTAATGCCCAGCTGTTGAAATACTCATGAAACCAAAGGTTCTTCTTTCCAGGGGTGATCAGATCCTTGCCCCCGAAAAAGGCCTTAATAGCTTGGGTTTTTCTACCCCGTTTGTTTCGGTTGGTCATTTGGCGCAAGTGTCCTTTGACCTCACGCGCAAGCTCCCAAGCCGCTGCTAACTCCTTTTCGCTGTCGTCAATCCCTTCGCAAAGCTCCGCAAGGGTTAGAACATGGGGATTACTCCCTGTATTGATTTGCGAACGAGTCCTACTTTGTTTTTTCAAGTTCAGCTTTTGCAGCTAATAGGTAGGCAGTGGCCTCGGTTGATCCATTTATTACAGCCGCCTGAAAAAGCTCAATCGCCTTTTTGAGGTCTTTTTTGACCCCCCCCCTCCCGTCTAAGTATAGGCGCCCTAAATTGAGTTGCGCTTCAGGAATATTGAGTTCACAGGCCTTTTCCAAATATTTGGTGGCTCCCTCTTCGTCGGGCTGCTTGCCCTCGCTTTGCATCCGGCCCCAGTTGGCCAAGAAAGCCATCAAATAACCGGCTGGCTGGCCTAATTCGGCGCCACGTAAAAACCAAGCCTCAGACTCTTTGAGAAGGTTTACCTTTTCTTGCGTATTTAAGCCCGCCGCCGCCGCGCGAGCACCAATCATCCCTGCATATGAAACGCACGCTTCGCCGTTGCCGGCCTGCGCACTTTTCTTGTAAAGAGCCTCTGCCTTGTTCAAATCCTTAAGCGTGCCCATGCCATCCTTGTAAAGGCCGGCCAAAAGAAGAGTTCCTTGGGAATCTCCAGAATCAGCCGACATTTTTGCCCATTTGAACATTTCGTCTTGCGCCTTCGGTGATAAGGCAAAAGACATAGATTTCGGATCGTTTTGCCCCTCCATGTAGGAATTTAGGCAAAGATAATTCATCGCTACGCTATCCCCTAGCGCCGCTGCTTTCTGGAATAGGTCGGCAGCCTTTTTCGTATTCTTGTCGACGCCTGCTCCTGTGAAATTTGCAAAACCGATTAAGGTATAAGCCCTAGCAACTTTTTGGTCTGCTGCCTTTTGAAGCAAGACTAAACCGGCGCTTGAATCTCTTTGAATTCCGGCACCCAGCCACTTCAAAATTCCCAAGGTCAGTTGAGCTGAAGTATTTCCGTCGTTGGCAAGCGATTCAAGAAGTTCAACCCCCCGTTTTTTATCTTGCGGAACAACGCGCCCATCGAGGTAAAGAACGGCCAAGCGGAACTTAGCTGTTTCGTTGCCTCGATCCGCAAGGCTTTCAAGAATTCTTACCGATGCTGTTGGGTCGCTGTACCATTTTCGAGTGGCCTCCAACAGATCCAGCGTTTCCTCTTTGTTCCAAGCGCCTGATCTTCCTTCAGGAATCTTAAGGTCAGCTAAGGCCGAGAACTTCGGCTCTGCAAGGTTAGCTTGGACAAGCTCCTTGATAGGGCTCAGCAACACCATTAGGCTTTCGGGCCTTGTCTTCGAAGCAGTATTAACTTCATAAAAAACCCCAACAATTTCACCCACCTGATTTAGTACAGCTCCACCTGACATCGATGGAAGACCTGGCAAACTAGTTAGGCCGCTATCTTTAAGGCCGGAACTATTAATTACAAAACCGGTTGACTTGACCGGTAACCATACCCCAATAGGGAATCCTGCAACACTTACGCCATCGCCAATCTTTGCCGGGCTGGATGCCAAAACCTTAAAAGAGTCGTTCTTAATTGGAATTTTAAGGAGCGCGAGGTCGTGCTTAAAATCCCCCCCGTAAATTCCTTCAACCAGATGGTGTCTTCCATCCCAGAGGCCGGCATAAAGTTTATTCTGCCCAGCTACGACGTGGGCTGCTGTGAGAATTACCCCGTCTGATGATATCAAAGTTCCGCTTCCAAGGGGGTTTCCTTTCCCATCACAAATACGAACAAGGCTTTTCCCTTCAGGAGATTCCCATTCAACCGTCGCCCAGGTTTCTTGGTTTACGAAATTAGGATAAGGCTCAAGAAAGACAGCTGCCTTGTCTAGGGCCCTTTTGGCGGAATCAAAATCTCCCGAAACCAAGGCGCCCATGGCAATTAGCATTGAAACATTTGGATCAAGATCGTTGGGCTCTAGAGATCCGATTTGCGACCAAATCTGCCTTGCTTCATTTAGGTTTCTTTTCCCGTTCTTTAAGACAAATGCATCCTTTGCTTTTAGCATTTCACTGTAAACGTATGTTTTGATCAGGTCGGCTTGACGGTACTGATTGGGCAAGTTTTCCGGTGCGAAGGATGGGGTATTTTTATTTTGCTCTGCTTGAGGCCAGGCCGTGAAGCTCGTGAGGATTAAAACCAACGCCAAAAGTAGGCGACCCATGACTAAATGATGCTCAGGGACCAAAGTAATTACACATTAATAATCACGCTAAAGTGGGGATGGAATTTATGGCCTTGCGGTAGGTCTCGGTCGAATAATGCGTGTATTTTCTATGGACGTCCGAATCATGTCCCGCCAATTCCTTGCGAATCTCCATGCTGACATTGTTCTCTGCCATCTGGCTGACAAAGGTGTGACGGAGGGAATGGAAGGTTTTAGCCTGAAAGGTTCTCTGTCCTTTTTTCTTTAAGGGCAAGGGGTCAATCCCTGCCTTGGCCACAAGTTCGTTAAACTGGATGGAAAGGCCGTTTCTCCCTGCTGAGGTGCTTTCCACCCAATCCGGAAAAAGGGGCGTGGAGGGGGCTTTGGAGGCGACTGGGAGGGCTAGGATGGCCTCAAGGAGATCGGGGTGGATGGGCATGGTGATCCTTTTGGTATTGGGTAGATGACGTTTTTTTCTTGGGAAATAAGTAATCACTCGCTGTTCAAGATCGACATTTTGCCAGGTCAAGGTGGCGGCGTCCCCCAAACGGAGGCCTCCACGGCCTCCCAAAAGAACCAAGGCCTTCCATTGGGGGTTACAGACGGCAAGCAGACTCTTGAGTTCGGCGTTCGTGAAGGGCACTCGTTCATTTTTGAGGTTGGAAGGAAGCTCAACCGGCGAGGTCGGGTCATGGGTGATCGTGTGAAGGGCCTTGGCGCGGTTAAAAAATGCGCGGAGCACCTTGATTTTGATCCGCTGGTTGGAGGGGGTCTGTCCCCTGGCAATGAGGTCGGCGAGGTACTTTTCGATGTGATGGGGTTGAATGTGGGAGACGGGATACTGGAGGACGGCCACGCCAATGCTATGAATGAACTCGCGGATGACCTGCTGGTAGCGAAGAAAGGTGGAGGTCGAGTTGCGGTTGCGTTTGCCTTCCAGCCACCGTTCGACCATCTCCTGGAGCTTGGTCAGCTGCGGGGGCGGAGCGCTCTGCTCGACGATGCCCAGAACTTTTTGTGAAAGTTCGTGGGCCTGAATCTGGCGGTCGAAGTGCTCAAGTTGCGGGGCCCCCATTTTCTTTGCCTTGGCCTCAAGTTCCAGGGCCATATGCATGGCCTGATTGCGGTTGGCGGAAATGGCCGGGAGACGGCTGGAGACTTGGTGCTGCCTCCCGTCCGCGGAGCGGTAGATCATGATCCAGAATTTTTTCTTGGAGTTGGGGGATTTTCTTAGGGCTGCCATTTACAACAGCCTTACAACAAGCCACCCGTGTTCGCCAAACTTTTAGGTGTTTATCTTGTTGTAAGACAACATCCGTGGACATCGGCGAACGTCCGGAATCGGATCGCCGGTTCGATTCCGGCCCTAGCCACCATCTCTAGGGATGAAGGGATTCCGTGGTTGAGGGGTTCGGGAATTTGGAAACCCATACCCAAGGGCTCTCACCTACCTTTCCCCCTTGATCCCTGAATCCCTGAACCCCTAAACAGATTCGCTTTTTAGCTGTTTTTTCCGCATTCTCCCTGCATGCGCACCCTCGTCACGGGCATGGTTACAGGCATGGACGATGCGGAATACATCCGCAAGGTCGTCGCCCTCGGCCAGCGCAACCACCGCGACCTCAAGGTCTACAACACCGTCGACGACTTCACCAAAGCCGGCAAGAAGCCCC
>Ga0194133_10007115_pt1 | contig 13520 bp, 8 predicted proteins | sample TA2KigOf40mmetaG_FD_155448 | JGI IMG/M metagenome (GOLD analysis project Ga0194133, IMG submission 155448) | Freshwater microbial communities from Lake Tanganyika, Tanzania - TA2015055 Kigoma Offshore 40m | ecosystem: Environmental > Aquatic > Freshwater > Lake | place: Tanzania: Lake Tanganyika...
TTGGAAATATAAAAAGATTTTTGACATCTGGCGCTTGAAATGGTTAAATAGTCATTCAATCAAGCCTCAGTGTCTTTTGTTTCCAAAAGAGTCGGTTTAGTGCTACACCATTTCACAGCTGGCTCAAAATTTCCGACTTGGAAGGACTGTTCAGTTTGATAAATCTGAAGCCTTCAAAAATCGATTTGAATGAACAATTTGATTTATGACAAGAATCTTGACTGAATAGATTTTTTTGCAACTTAGTACCTCTAAACTTAGGTACCGAGGCTAATTTTTAGAAGAGAAGAGCTAATAAAATCTATTGAAGGGCATTTTCAAAATTCTTTCTTGAATTATCAAGCTTTTTTGATAAAACAATTTTTAAGGTGGCAATTCAAGACTTTCTTTTTAGCCAACAATTAAAAGTGGACTATGTATAAGGATAATTTAAGGCACAAGATTTTGCTGGAGCTTTGATAAATATGATTTTGGGTCGTGATGTAAGGACTTAAATTTGGAAAGTTAACTTTTTGGCTGGCTCGACGTTGAGCTTGATTTGCATACGTAAGATTTCAGGCGTTCACCTTTTACATTTTTATTAATGTGGCATCCAAGGTGAAGCTGTATTGAATTTCATTTTTATATAATAAGTTCACCTTTCTTCTTACTGGTAAGAAGTAGTTTGTGGCTAGTCACCTTCCATTGACCATCGAACAAAAATTACTTTTATTTTTCTCCAAGTTGAAATTCAAAACAACCAAAAAAGGAGATCGAAGTATGATAACCATCAATGATGGTGTACAGAGCCATTCTTAAAAGCCAAAATTCAATTGAAAGAATCAATCCCTCTGCCTCACCTGAACCGATTCAAGCCACATTAAAATTGATTCTGAAATATTTAACTATCAAGTCTTGAGGAGGCATGAAGGAAGAAGGAAGTCAGAATCGAAATCTTTCTTTTGGAGAAGGAAGACCAACATAATTAATTCGTAGTACAAGAAACACAATTTCCTTCAATTTTTAAGAATCTAATCACAATGACTGACTTGGCCTTTTTTAAAAAAAAACTATTTCGTCTTCAAGGTTTCTAAATGCGATAAAATTCAGTTTAAAGTGTGCACTTCAAACGAATGAGGGGCATTATTTTGCTCAATGTGAAAATAAAAAAATCTGCCAAAAAGTGGTAATTGTGACAAAAAAAAGAGATGCGTTCTCAGGAACTATGTTGGCTGCATTTTCAGTTTTGGGACGTCAGTTTTGAAGTTGGTACAAGAATGTCAACTTTTGAACGTTTAATAGTTGAACTTAATGATCTCACCAAGCCAAAATCTGACTCGATGAATATTTTTACAAACACACATGGGCAAAAGTATTTTAAAGTAAACCAGGTTTAACACAAATTATTTTAACAAGAATCCTCATACTTAATCTACACTTTTACAAATCGTCACAATCAGAGAAAATTTAGCTTTTCAATATCACTTAAATCTCAAGATTTTCTGGATTGTGATAAATATTTACAACCTCAGAAATTTGAGCCTCAGACTGTTATGCTAACTTAAGACCACTTTTAAAATTGCATGTAATATTACACAACAAAAAAGGTACTGAGATTTTTTTATTTTATGACTCAGTCGTCCAACACAAATTTTGATAAGAGTTTTAATTGAAAAACCTACCGCTGATGGAGTGTGGGAAGACGATTTGGGCTTTGATGCAGCTACATATGCAAGGTACTGGATCACCTTTTTCGTATTTTCTGTCTTGCCAGCTCCAGATTCTCCAGTACATAAAATGCTCTGATCTTCACGATCTGTAAGAAAATTATTTAAGCTTTTTTAATATAAAGACCTGGATCTTGTTTTTTGATAAAATATTCAGAAGTTTTTTTAAAGATACATAGGTCGTAAGGAACAAGCTATTTAATGTTAGACCATAAACTCAGCAAAGAAGATATTTTCATTTGTCTGATGGATTGAAACATTTTCAACCAATAAAATCAATACTTTAAAAATGTTTCTTAAACTATAAGCTCCTAAAGTTGGCTTTCCCTCCTAAGAAATTTTGTTGAAACTCTCAATTTGACAATACAAAAATAATGATACTTTTGACTGATGACGAGTTTATTAGTTCCACCTGGTCCTTTCTACATCAAAGCAAGTCATTTTTTAGTAGTCTAGGTTTTCATTACCCCATAAAAGATTTTCTATGCTTTCTTTGTCTTGCAAATTCACCCACAATGGTGTCCTATTTCTCATTTAAAGCTTCATAATCGAAAAACTTAACGTAGTGAATTTTAATTTCAAAGGGTGATAAAATTGGTTAAATAGTGCGTGAACAAAAGATCTTTTTGCATTGAATAAGCTTTTTTCAATTCAGATCATTTTAATTATGTGTATTGCATCTTGCAAAAAAGTCTTGTATTGTATTGAAATTTTAAAAGGATTTCAAACAAATAAAACGACTCGGCTCACTACTGGGGGTAAACATTTGACAATAGAAATATTTGGGGAAATGGAGGAATGATTTCATTTGTCTCAGGATGTGTTTGCATAAGTGCGAAATTAACATATCTTAGAGGAACTTCACGACCCAAGTTGTCTATAAATGTCAAAAAATATTCATCCACGACTTGCCATTGTCTGTTTGTGTTTGTGGTCTTTTTGTAGATGAGTACTTTATCAAAATTGATAGTTCCAGGTATTCTCCATGATTCGCATAAACTAGGCTATTGTCTAGACCAAAAAAGGAATTGTTTTTGAGATACTTTAAACGCAACACAACACATTAAAAATAGACAAAATTGATGAGAAACATTTTCGAGATCTGTACCCTGCTGTTTAAGACTTAAAAGAGTGTGATATTAAAAAAGTAATTAAGCTACAGCTTGATCAGAAATTTAAAAATCTTTTGAGGTTTTTGTTTTTCTCACATCTTTTTGCGTTTTTCAGAAATCACCATCTGACCTCTGTCAAAAATGGTTTAGGGCTCCTGGCCAAAAAAATGTTACCCATTGTGATCTAGATAGATAAATGTAACTTTTTTCTACTTCTTTCAAGTATCTGAGCAGTAAAAATAGTGGTTCGTTTGAATTGAAAAGATGGAAGATATACCTCTAAGACTGTACACAACGAGCCAAATTTGGAATCTAGATTTTAAGCACCAGCGTTTATGACAATGGATTTTGAACGATAAAAATATATATTCCATACAAATGTATGAGAGAGAGAGTCTTGGGCAAGATCCACTCGGTGACTCACATAAAGCACAACAAAAAGTATATCCCGATTTGGTCTGGGAAGCAACCAGTCTGGGAAACATGGCGTCAACCTGAAAAGTTATTTGTCCACGTTGAGTGGGTGTGTTGCCTTGCGTGCGGTGAACAGAGGTCGTTTGTTTTGCCTATCCAATCGATTATAAGGCTGCAATCCTTTTACAGACACTTGTAAGGTAGGTCATTATTACTCCAAAACTGAAAGACTTGTTAATGTGGACGAAGCAAGGTATATCTAATCGGTGACTTTGATGGCCAGCTTTACGGGCTTTTGGGACATGCGATGAAAACTTATACTTATTTGGAAAAAGGATTGATCTGCCTTGGGTCTCACAGGGTTTAGAACTAATCAGATTGATGGTGAGAGAGTGAGTAAGTGGATTCTCTTTTTTTATCCAATCTGGCACAACTATTGATTTTGAAATCGTAGGTGACACCATCTCTATCTTTGGTCATCACCATTTAAGGAGGGTAAACTTTGACCGAACCATTACTACATCGAGACTGATGCTCGCCCACACCTTCCGAAACAATGAAATCAGCCACGGTCTAACGTGGATTTTGCATCAGGATTCAAAACTGTCACAAAAGTCAAAATCTGTCTTAGCTTATAAACTTTTGTCAAGATAATTTGGCCTGGACTTTTTACTTTGAAAAAATGTTTGACTGAGATTTTTTCATGTGGAGTTTCACTTCAGCAAATTTAAACAGAGGACTTTTGACGATTAGCTAATTCACTTTGAAGTCCTTTCTTACATTATCGGTGTGGCTTAAAATCCCAGGATTTGCTAGTTTTGAGATAACATTTACTCTCTCTTGCACAACAATCTCATGAAAAAAACTTCTTTACGTTGCAAGAGTGAATATTCTTTTTTGCTTACAATCGTCATTTTTAATATTTTTGGCTTGCACTTCCATCTGACCTACTTCAATTATTAATAACATAAGATAAAAATTTTGCAATTTTTACATTTGCTAAATAAAAACCTGAAAATTGTTTTGCAAAGATTGCCAATTAGAAAGGATAAACAAGCAAGCAAGCATAAAAAGGTGGGACCTTTGAGGAAAAGACGAAAAAAAGCAAAAATATTGTGGTTGTTAAAAACAATTTGAAATTTAGGAATGAGGGTTTCATTTATTTTTAAAACGAGCCACTGCCCCCCATCAATAGGAACTATGATTAAATCTGGAACGTGGGAGTTGCTGTTTGAGCTAAAAAAAATGCAAAACCTCAAGATTGGGTATTAACATAAATAACTTGTTATTGAACTTACAAAAGCCTCGATCTGGCCGAGAATCTGGGTAATCTCTGACTAATTCCCTAAAGTGGATTTTTTGGTATATGGACTTTTCTGAAACTTAAATCAAAATGAAACTCATTTGATTCCAATCAAGGTCTAAAAAATATTTGCCTCGGCTTTGTTTGGTATTCATCTGGAACTATTTTTCCATCATTTATTTGATTCGAAGGTTATCGCAGACAACTATTCGAACAATCAATTCGCTCGCAAGATGATTCATTAACAGCAAGCGAAGTTAAACTAGGCCTAAGAGTATCATTTGAAAATAAAAAAAATCAAATCTAGATTATGAAAGACTAATGATTGAACTGATTTCGCTTCACAAAACAACATCAAAAATGTGAATAGTGGTCCACTAAAAAAGTTTTTAAATTAGCGCTTTTTCTAGTGGTGGAAACAGAGAAATACTTCAGTGCCAGACTGAAAGACTTATAATTAACTTTGAAATGGTTAAACAAGTTCTTTGAGGAACGATTAAACCACGAAAGCACCATTTAAAAGTTTAACACACACTTACTTTTTCACTTCGCGAAAAAATCCAAGGAAGTTCTTTTTTTTAAAAATACATTTTCTTTTCCGGAAAGGGTTGTAAGGCCAAGGTTGCTCATTCGTTTAGTGAAGATTTAATGTCATACAATAAACAAAGACCCTTTTGGCTACAAAAAGCTAGCAATCACATTCCACGTTCAGGATATGATTTGATAAGGCTATTTGCACGTTTATGGAATAAGCTTTTTGAGCTGTTAACGACCAGTCGAGTGATTCTTTCAATCACTTTTCAGTGAAAATTCACTCCAACTCATATTATGGACATTGGAATGCAAAAAAATGAGAAAGGAAGTTTGCCATGTCACTTTGTTGTAATTGACTTTTTAGCCTACATCCTGAAGAAATAGTCAATTACAGCAATTACTCAATCACTTTAACAAACTTTCAAATTGATAAGGTAAAAAACTTCAAGCATTTTATTTTGTGACTTAGTAAATTTTGCACCCATTTGCCTAGAGATTGTTTTCAGTGAGTGATTGCCTTGTCAGGCACTTCAACAGAGGAAAAGAGATTGGCAAAAGACTCTGAAGATTTATCAAGTCAAAATTTTAGGCAAACTGATTGAGACAAAATCAACCAGATTATCCTTTTAAAGGCAAAAAAGATAGCTGCATTTTGGTCGAGTAGATTTTGAATATTGAAATGATCCAACTCTATCATGTCAAAGACAAGCTCAAAGTTTCATCACTTTAAAAACATTTATGATGGGCTAAAATTTTTCAACTATTTACATAATTAAAGGTTGCATGTTATCAGTGCGCCAGTGGGTAAACCGAAAATTGAAAACCTGTTTGGCAATTCATAGCAATTTCTTTTAATACTTGAGAAATTCGAAACAAAGTAAAAGTCATGAAACACAGATCAAGCAAGCAAAGATTTTGTGGTCTCAAGCAAATTACTCAAAAGTCCTAGCTAGTGTTCAAGATGACGTAAAGTCACCTGTATATTTGCTAATTTTCGTTTGCATTTTTTTATAAAATTCGCTAGGGAAAAATAAAAACAAATTATTGTTGTATGAAGAAATATGTGACTAAAAATAAAAAATTCAATTTAACTCTTGTTGTGTCGTGTCAAGGCCTTTTTTTGAAACAGTTAGCGCAAAAGCAAAAAAAATGTTTTTGGCATAGTCTACAACAGAACTTTGACGTTAAATAGACGACATTGATTGAAACAGTTCTAACTTTAGCCCACTTGTTTTAAGGGGGTCCCAATAAAACACTTGTGAACAGAAGGTAAATTCTATATGGCTTCAAATTCATGTGTTTTATCACTTTAAACAATCACTGTTTGCTTTTAAAAAGCGGAAATAGATCAGAATGGAGAAAAATGAAGTATGGAAAATTTGTTTGCTCAAGCTGAAAAAGGTTCGAGTGTTTATAAAAAACTACCCTGCTGTTTGGGAATCAACATTTAAAGTGTTCTTTGGAATAACTTTACTTTGAAGAGGAGAGACAAATATCCTGATACTAAAGTCAAGTCGAAGTGAAAACATTTATTACCCACTCAAAATCAACTAATCGGGCCTTTTTGTTTTAGATATGTACAAATGGGTTTTAGTTTAATGAACACCATAGATATTTTTAGTACCAAACAAACAATTCATTTTTCCTCGCCACTTTGTTCGTTCATCTGCAGGAACGTTTCAGCAGATTTTATTGCAGCAATTCGAATTCTTTGGAGACTTTGAGACTTGCCATCAATGTCATCCGACCTGGGAATGAATGTATATGCAAAGTAGTCGACCTACGACTCCGAAGATAGATTGGGTTTCACCGGCACTCTAGCAGTAGTTTATCTTAATTACACAACTTAAATCTTAAACTTTATTGCTTGTTGGAAAGATGAGATAAGATTTCTATGCATTGAAATTCGGTACGCTCTCTTAGTATGTAAATGAAAGGAAGGACGAAAACAATAAGATTTGCTCAAACATTCTGCTTTTTTGGGTCACAACACGTGTTAGTTTAAAGTCTAAACTATCAAAAACATGAATACGAAAATTATCTAAAGTAAATATCTAGGTGAACGCCCAAGAAATTTGTATCAAAATTTTTAGAGGGTTTTTCAAAAAATAAATTGCCAACACCCTTTTAAAAAATCATGTCAAAATGTCATAGGGCAGCTAGGAATGACAATTCATTCGGTTTTTTACTGGGTAAAAAAAGTCATGCAGAATGTCCTTCTTGATAACAAAGTTCTTTTTTCTTGAACACATGCTTATGCCTTGCTTAAAAAGGCCAATTCCACATCAACTTAACACTCCCTGAATTTGCAAGATTTAAGTTGGGAAAAGAACATCTCCAATTTATGTCTATAGTCTTGATGGTGATTCAAAAATCACGTGCTTTGAATGCTTGTTCAAAACTTTCTAAAAAGTGTCTTGGAGGCCAGACTCGATGTTATTTTTGAAAAGAAAAGGATCACAGCGCTAGACACTTGATCTTGAAGGTTCGAAAAAGCAATTCTGCAATCTTGCTTCCTTGATTAGCTGCCCTCGAATAAATTAGTGACGACATCTTTTAAGATATAATTTCTATCTAAACCGTAAGCTTGCACAAAAACGGAGAATGAGATAAGACGTGTGTAATCAAGTTTTAGAATGTCCACTTGGGTTTTTTCATACGATATTGAATGTCACATATTGGCAAGTATCATTTTTGCTCGTCTTGAGAAAGTCTTTGAAAAGAGAAGTCATTTTCAGACTTTGTAATTTCTTTGATGCACTATAGTCAACTCTAATTTCTGGCTCAGATAACTTTCAAGGCATAAAGTGCCAAGCCAATCGGTTGAATACCGATGATTCGAAAGGTTAAATCAGACATCCGTTTGTTATAAAAATAAACATCTTCAGATTGATTGAAACTTAAGAGAAAGTCACAACAAACATGATTTGATATTTTCTAACTGTATTTGAGTCTCACTATAGAAAATTACCTTGCAATTTACATTTTAATAGCTGTCATTGTTTTTATAAAACTATTCAAAGAACTAATGATAAACTTACTTAATACTGATAGTATAAGTGGATCTAATGTCTCTTATCTTAAATGGTAATTTTTTAAACAACAGATTGAATCAAATGTCAGCCAAATGTTTCACAATTACATTGTAAGAGAATACTTATCAGAACAAATATGAGACAAAATTAAAATTGGTCAAATTGTGTGAAATCATAATGGCAAAGGTTGAGTTGTTAAACATATGAAGCCATTTCTAAAACTTAAGTTTTACAAAATCATTTAATGTATTTAGGAATTGGGGGCCACCCCAGAGCACTGTTTTTTGTACAAACCTTTTTGTTTACAGCTGCAAAAACAGCACAAGTGAATTGTTGCAAGTAAAAAGTAAAGGCGAGTCAAAAGAGCAATTTAATAGGTGAAAAAAGTTTCGTTTAACCCATCGTTCCGGTTCGCATTCCAAACATCAGTTTTTAGCACCATTTTTTGCAAGTGAGTTCGATTCAATCGAGAAGAAAGAGACTTGTAAAAGTATGTAATGGATGGGCACAGGATTTTTTCCTCGCCACACCACTAGTCTATCTGACTTTTCTCTGATCCAATCTATGACATTCTCATCATGCAACGAGATTGAGAAAAGTACAAAAGGAATGATATGGTATGAACCTGTTCTTCAACACTTTGACTTTTTTCAGACTCAAACTTAATTGCACTTTCTAAAATGTGACTTAAAAATTCAGAGAATAAATTATCTACAAGTGAAAGACCTTGAGTTATCTTTTTTTGCATGGAAATATATACACACAAAGACGTCAATGATGGTATCACCATCTATCGAAGGCTCACATAGCTGGCTGGATATGAGGAGGTAAAGGTGGAGGTGGGCTTTTGAAGACTCGAACCGTGAAGCTTGAATGATTGAAGAGTAAAAACCATACAAAAAAGGTCTCCTGGTTACTTTATGACGCCGAAAACAGAGTTTAGAGTTTGACACCCATCTGGAATGCGAGCTGAGTCATGCCTAGTTCAAACATATTGATTGTCCCTATTTACAAGAGATAAACTCGTAACTTTTTGTTTGCATTATGTGAAATTTTAAAAACAGAAATAGTTTAAATAGAGAATGGGTTAACCACTCTACCCAAAGTTCTCTGCGCCATTTCACGATTCTGTCATTTTAAAGATTTCCATCACGAAATTAAAATTAAACAGGTACCAACATGGCCACGAATGAGCACTCTATTTATTATTACTTAAAGATATTTTTCAGCTTAAGCCTTGTAACGATTCATTTGGGCTAACAAGCAATTGTGCCAAACCTAATTAGAGTTTCAAGGTGCTCTTTGGGTCTGTCAAATAAAAAGAATTGAGCCACAAGCCGAATATTCATTAAAAACAAAGCCATGAAGAAAAACTTGTTCCAAAAAGTGATCAAAATATGTTTTGTAGAGAATATTTGAACTTTTTTTTCTCGAATTATTTTGAAGTTGTATTTATCATAATTACTCTTGAGTTTCAAACGACGCAAGCTAGATTTGGTTTAAAGCGTGAATGTCAAGAATTGGTTTTAAAATCATTTTCCAATTTGGTTTTTCAACCAAAAAAAAACTTGTCTCAAGTATGCATTGTGGTTATAATGCATGATCCCAAGTATTTTTGGAGTGACTTATATTTTACTGCTGCAGGGACGACGCTTCTTCGAGCTGCCATAATTCATGTTTCACAGGGCTCCATCTCCCAACCACAAAACCATTTAATGGTAATTACTTGTAAAGGAAAAAACAATTAGACGAAATGAGTGCTTAGATAAGCTCTAAGCCGTGTATTCACTATATGTTGATTTGTAAAATCTTATAGTAGACTTTTTGGTCGCCCATTTCTCTTCATTTCACAAACGGATCGTTTTATTTTTTATCCTGCAAGGATTCAAGGCCATGATGGAAAAGAAAAGAATTTCTTGCATTAGCAAATCTGGCAATCAAGGTGGAACTAGAAAACATACTAATGCAAGACACATAATTTCATCAACAGCTAGGCATTTTTACACGAAGAATCTAAATACTATTAGAGAAGGTTTAAAATGTTAAAGCACAAAAAGTTGAATATCTTTTTTTCATTTGCCTTGAGCCAGTATGATTTTAACCCTAGCCAAGAAGGCTTAAAGTACCAAGCCTTTGTGCTGATTGAACCAATTATTCATTGATAAGCCTCGACAAAGCATCAAGGAAAATCGATTCTAATTTTTTAGCGCTGACATACCGAATAGTTTTTGGCTTATCAGTTGTGATCTCAGCGTTAATTGATGTTAACAAGTGTTTTACAAAGCACTAAGCCGAAAGCTTCGCCCCAAAAGGATTGGCAAAGTTAAAATAGCCTCTGTTAAATTAAACATCTATTGCATTCCAAGGGATGTTTTTCACAATCTTTAATCAACGACCACTAGTGTGTGTTTGTTCGTTGTGACCAGAAAAACAAGGCGTTACTTCAACTGCCATGTTTAACAAATATTTTTAAATTTGGCAAGTCTGTATTTAGAGCTCCATTTGTGGACAACATGCTTGATTATTTTAGTTCTACTCCTCCTTCTAGATATTTTAATGGAGACATTATGACAAAATAAAATTCTAACTCATCACAATTTGATGCTGCACAATCCTTCTTTTTCGTTCGCCATGGCTAATGATTTACCTTTGACACGAAGGAAGCTATCACATGTCATGATTTTTTGCACATACTAGTTTTTCATTTACTTTTTGAGTTGACGAGCAAACAAAATCTCAAGAAGAGTGCCAACTTTGTCCCTATCGTCGCAAATCCTTTATTTTCTAAATATTTTGTGCACTTAAGTTCACAGGTTGATAGTTAGTTAGTTTTTCCTTTAGTTACCAAATTGCAAATCATATTTTCGATCACAAATTAGCCCATTATCAAAAATTGATTTATAAAGAAGTCATTAAAATCTTACCTTGAAGCATCGATCTGTAAAAAGAAAAAGAAAAAAGGTTACTTAAATCTTCAAAAATTGCATTCAATTTATAAATTGTAAGAACAACACTAATCGTGCTCCTTTATGGTTAACATTCAAAAACCTTAATTTGACTTTAGTCAGCGGAAATGTCATAATTTTATTGAATCTTGCCTTGTCTATTTTGTGAAATATCGCCAGCAAGTTACTAAAATGCCACTCAAAAATTACCATGCACCTTGCGGAGGAAGTAAATGTTTTCTGTCCGACAAATTTCACAAATTTTAGTGGTTGTTTATAAAAGGTTGTAACTATTATACGGCTCGAATTTACTCAATAGTCTTTGATGGTAAATTCCAATTTACTCCTTATTTTTCTTTTGTAAAGATGAAATGTGATACGAGGTCAGCATTCATGAATGATTCGGATCAGACATAAGAACGATAACCTCAAAAGTAAAATCTGCTAAACAAAGTTGGCTGTCTATTTTGTGCATTACTTGCAGGGTGCCCAAGTGGATTTCAATAAGTCATTTTTCAGACAAAAAACTAAGTGAGATACCTTTTCAACTTTTTGAAGTTGGCAAGGGAGTTTTTAAAAAGTTGCCTTATCAGAAAAAATTTCCTGTCTTTGTTACCTTCCAATCTATGCTATATGTGTAAGTGCTGGCTGAGAAAATTTTCGAACACTTTTTCAAAAAAGTAAATTTGTCTGATAGGAAATGAGCTTTGACTCTAAAAGGATAGGTGTTTTACTTTTTTAAAGAAAGAACATTCTAACTACCTGTAGGCGGCATCTGTGATTGCAAAAACGTGCGGCGGGACCTCGTGCCTCTTTTTGCCCTTGTATAACTCAATAATTTTCTCAGTGTAGATTGGAAGACGAACATACGGGTTGACAACCACACAAAATAGTCCAGAGTAAGTCTGAAGAAGAACAATAGAATGCAATAGTAAAAAATAGGATAGTGACTTTAAAAATTTACTTTCCCTTCCCCCTCCCTCTCTTTCTTGAAAACGCGCGACTATTAAAGTCATTTTTGCCAGTGATAATTGTATATCAGGTTACAAATCTTACAGAATAAAAGTTTCATAATGGCAATGAAATTCTAGCTAAAAGGGGCGTTAGAGCGAGCCACCAGCTCATCGTCAAACATCTTCAAAAGTAAAAATCAACAGACGAACGGCACTGGTCAACTCTTTTTTACGTGCCTCGCTGGCACACATTCGACCCCACCGTCGCCGTTGTTTTAAAACTTTAAATGTCGAATCCCCGTCCCGCACGACTCGACCTCGTCATTAAATGAGGTTCGCAGCCACATTTATTTTTACTCGGCCGATCCTCGCGCCACTCTAAAGCGTCGAGGCTCCCGTCTTATCTCCATCCTAAAATGACAGATAAGAGGTGTTGACTTTTATCTTTTCGGTCCTCGTCTTTTAGCCTACATTTTTTCCGCGCACACAGGTCTTCCTCAACCGAACGAACCTTGTTTTAAATCTCTGTCTCTAACACGGCAAATCCGTAAGAGCCTTTCAAGGCCACGAAATTCATCTCGACTTTGGCATCGCACATTCGAGACACGCTTCAACGCGGCATTCCCCTCGAGGAAGGGGCCAAGACCCTCCCATTGGAAACTTCCTTTCAATTTTTTTTAGGTCAACGCCGGGTCGCGATTCTAAATCTTTCCGGGGCCGAGGGTCTGACCTCATCCCCATTTACTTTGCCTCACTTGTACCTAGAGGTGACGTTCGCCGAAGTAGGCGTCACTAGAAAAACATCCCCGATGACATTGCCGTTGTTGCACAAAAATAGTTTCGTCACGCATTTTCGAAATAACTTTGTCATGAGACGGAAAAGGGATCGGACGACTTTGCCTTGGCTCGCAACGTCCCTCGTCTCGGTCTCGGGCCCGGGGTCAAAGACACGGCGGAAGGCTAGCGGGGATCAAGGTAGACTACTTACATAAATAAGTCCGGAAAAATAGCGCTCTTTGACGTTGTGAAGGACAGAGGCTTCGTTGAGGCAGGTCAAGTCGGCCATGTCCTCTTCTTTGTTAAATTTCGGGGGATTCATCTTCTGGATGTCGTCCTTGGAGACGAGCTCTCTTTTCCCCGTGTCCACGATTTCCACCTCCACCTCTTCGCCCTTGTCCGACTTGACGGAGGCCGCCACAAAACCCAGGGACTCGTGGGGTATCCACACGAGCCTCTTCTGGGTCCATTCCGCCTGGGTCGTCGGATCGTTGAGGGCCCTGCGGTCCACGATCAAATACTTGAGGTCGGGGTCCGACCTGTCCACCGCGTCGGCCATGTCGCCGGCTTAAGGGGAGCCTCTCTGCCTGGGCCCTGGGGTCGGTTGAAGCGTTGGAAGCGTTGGAAGCGTTGGAAGCGTTGGAAGCGAGCCAACGCCAACGGGGTCGAAAATTACACCCTAAGGCCAACGGGAAAAATGAAAAATGTCACACCGATCTCACCGCGTCTCGTTTCGTTTTG
>Ga0194133_10007116_pt1 | contig 13518 bp, 9 predicted proteins | sample TA2KigOf40mmetaG_FD_155448 | JGI IMG/M metagenome (GOLD analysis project Ga0194133, IMG submission 155448) | Freshwater microbial communities from Lake Tanganyika, Tanzania - TA2015055 Kigoma Offshore 40m | ecosystem: Environmental > Aquatic > Freshwater > Lake | place: Tanzania: Lake Tanganyika...
CCGTTCAAGACAATAAAACACAAACCGGCACAGTCCAAGCCGTTGGAGAAGGAAAAGTTCTCACCGATGGAAAAATTCGTCCCATCGGCGTCAACATCGGAAGTACCGTTCTTTTTGGTAAATACTCCGGAACCGAAGTCTCTGTTGATGGACAAAATTATGTCATTTTGCGCGAGGATGAAATCCTTGCTGAAGTTTTCGAAGCAAAAACATATTCCACAAAAAATTCTTAATGCTAAAAAATCTAACCAATAAGGATATTGATCCATGGCTAAACACATTTTATTTAACGACAAGGCACGTGCTAAACTTTTAACCGGTGTAAACACCCTTGCAGATACCGTTAAAGTAACCCTTGGGCCCAAAGGGCGACATGTAGCTCTCGAGCGATCTTTTGGTTCTCCCATTATCACCAAAGACGGCGTGAGCGTTGCAAAAGAGATCGAACTTAAAGATAAGTTTGAAAACATGGGCGCACAAATGGTCCGCGAAGTTGCATCAAAAACCGCTGATGTTGCCGGCGACGGAACAACCACCGCAACCATCCTTGCTCAGTCGATTTATCGCGAAGGCCTCAAAAACACCACTGCGGGCGCAAATCCTATGGACATCAAACGCGGAATTGAAAGCGCGGTTGAAAAAGTAGTTGCGGCAATCAAAAGTGCTGCACGACCTGTTTCGAGCAAAGAAGAAATCGCTCAAGTTGCTATCATTTCTGCAAATTCAGACAGCTCCATCGGAAATTTAATTGCCGAAGCGATGGAACGCGTTGGTCGTCATGGCGTTATCACCGTTGAAGAAGCAAAAGGAATGGAAAGTGAACTTGAAGTTGTTGAAGGTATGCAATTTGATCGTGGGTACCTCTCTCCATACTTCATCACCAATTCAGACAAGATGATTGCACAGCTTGATAATGCTTCGATCTTAATTTGTGACAAAAAAATCAACAGCATGAAAGATATGCTTCCGGTCCTTGAACAAGTTTCAAAACAAGGTCGTCCACTCTTTATCATCGCTGAAGACATCGAAGGCGAAGCTCTTGCAACACTGGTTGTAAACAAAATGCGTGGCGTGCTGAACGTCTGTGCAGTGAAAGCTCCAGCATTTGGCGATCGCAGAAAAGCTATGCTTCAGGATATTGCTATTCTGACTGGCGGAACTGTGGTTTCTGACGAGCTTGGACTTAAACTTGAAAACATGAAACTCTCCGATCTTGGATTTGCAAAAAAAATCACTGCAACCAAAGACACCTGTGTAATTGTTGATGGCGCAGGAACCGAAGAAGAAATCGCACAACGCGCAGCACAAATTAATAAAGAAATCGAACTTGCAACCTCCGATTACGACAAAGAAAAACTTCAAGAACGTCTTGCAAAATTATCTGATGGCGTTGCAGTAATTCGCGTTGGCGCTTCAACCGAAACCGAGATGAAAGAAAAGAAAGATCGCGTAGATGACGCACTGCATGCAACGCGCGCAGCAGTCGAAGAAGGAATTGTTGCCGGCGGGGGCGTTGCGCTCATTCGTGCACAAAAAGCTCTTGATGCGCTTTCTCTTTCTGGGGATCAGCAGTTGGGTGTTGCAATTATTCGCAGAGCACTTGAAGAACCTGCACGCATAATCGCAAGCAATGCAGGATTTGATGCCGCAGTCATCGTTGATAAAATCAAAAACACCGAAGGCAACATCGGATTTGATGCAAAAAATGAAATCTTTACCGACATGGTAAAAGCAGGGATTGTTGATCCTGCCAAAGTTACACGCTCAGCACTTCAGAATGCCGCATCGATTGCCGGATTATTACTCACCACAGAAGCGATGGTTTCTGATATCCCAGAAGACAAACCAGCGCAAGACAAAATGCCAGCAGGCATGCCTGGAATGTACTAAGCAAGAGTAATTAACAAAAAACAAAAAGGAGCGAGTTTGAAATTCGCTCCTTTTTGTTTTCAAAAAATGACATCTTTTTTATTCGACGATTGCTGCATCACATTTATTTTTAAAAAACGCTCCTCGCCGACCGGCCAACTCAACAGGATATCGATCAGAATATTTGATCATCAAATAAATCTCTAATTTGCTAGCAGTTGCGGGAAATCTACAAGCCTCAGCGGCCGCAATAAATGCTTGTTCATAAGAAAACTCAAGCGATAATAATCGCATAAAAAAAGCGCCCATTATGTATGCCCTACTAGAAAAAGCATCTTCCTCTTTCCATCCAACAACCACCGGAATACCACACTCGCTTTGTAACCTACAACACAAATCATAGGTTGCATTACCATTCAAAAAAACAAATTCGATTGTTCGATTTTCGCTTTCAACATCACAGGCAAGGCCTCGCCCAACTAAAGCTTTTACAAGCTCCTGGTCAGTTAAAATTTGATCTGGCAAATCATCAAAATGGAAGATAAATCTCCCGTCAGCGTAAGTTGTATTGATAATTAATGCCCGAGGTTTTTTAGCGTCTAGTAACTCTGAAATCCCACAAGATATATCGTATGCAACTTCTTGCACCAACAAATTCGTCCTAAGAAAATTTTCCTGATGCTTGATGTAACTTTCCTTTGAAGGATGTGCAGAGGTCAACAACAATGTCGTTGTTGAAAATATAAACTGAGAAAAAACAACAAAGCTGGCCAAAATAAAAAACTTTTTTTCCATAAAAACCTCTGGGTCTGAAATCAAAAAACAAATCGGCCCAATCATATCGCAACTAAAAATACTCTTCCACTATAAAACAGCATGATAGGCTCAGAACACTCGACACCCAGCCCTAAAAACGTCTTAATTTCTCAATTTTTTTGTTTCAATACGTCACGATTTGCATATTTTTAACAAAAGCAAGCTTAAATTAAACTTTTTCACAGAATCAATCCTGCTTGACATAATAGAAAACCACCGTATCTAAATAAAATTTACAGATTATGGCAAAAGTCAGGATATTATTCGCCGATCTTCGCGATCTATCGGCCTTTTAAAAATTAATTTTGCCATTCCTGTGTACCGTAAAGGAGTCTTAATGATTCATAATTTTCATAAAAAAGCACTTTCTGTGCTCTTACTATCCGCGATACTTATACCTGTTGAGATTTTTTCAATGTTTAGAATGTGCTCGGGTGGCGATATACAAGCCACAGTGTATGTTCCACGCCCTCAAGGAACAACCTCTGTCAACGTAACCACTCATCATCATGCAGCTGGCGATCGAGCACCACGAGCAAGCGCACGAGCAAGCGCAAAAGTTTCTCCATTAGATTTTGAATTTCTTACAACTCCAATCACTTCTCCACGTGGCCTTGCTGGCGCTGGCCGTGCAGGTGGCGCTCACGCAAGTCCTCGCGGAAGAACCACGCAGCGGGCCCCAGTCGCACCTCGCGGATCACCACGCCACCACGTCAGAGTATCACCAGTAATACATTCACCAAGAACTCGCGACGTGAGACATTCCCTTCGTGGGCCACAACAAAGAGTTCGTTTTGATGATACCATCATAGAACTTGATGGCGATTTTCAAAGCCCTACAACAGCAGCTGCTCGACGCGCTCGAGAACGACGACATACCATCGCAGAACAACGCCCACCAAGAGCACCAGCTTCAGGTTTTTCTGTTGGTTCAGCTTTAACTATCACAGATATTGATTCTATTGTTTCTCCAGAAAAATACCCTGGTCGAGTAGTCAGCCCAGAATTTTCACCAAGCGACAGAAGAAGTATCCACAGAGTCTCAAGACACGATCAAGCTAGAGAAGAAGCAGATACATACTCAGATCGCGAACTTTTCGCGCTCTCAAAGAAAACAACGGTTTCTCGCCTCAGAGACAATACACAGCTTTTAGCCTTTGTAAACGAAGAAATAATCTTATGCGATGAAATCTTAGCAACAGAATCCGGAACACTTCGATCCGTGCATGCACGCTCAGATAAACAACAACTTGAGCAAATAATAAAGCCACTCAGAGACGCAAAAATTACTTTTACTCAAGCAAAAAAATATCTCGGTGATTATTATTATGCCGAGCTCATGATGGCTTCACATCAAAGACAAAATCTATCTCTCGCTCAAATGTTGAATTTAGCACGTTACTAAAAAATCAACAAAAAAGAGGTCGGAAATAAAACTCCGACCTCTTTTTTGTTATTTAAACTTTTTATTGCTGAGCGTTTTGTGCTTTGGCATTTGAAGCAATCGCTCGAGCTCGATCCAAGGCTTGCTTTGCTTTTGCAGCAGCATCTTTTGCGGAATTTAATAACGTCAGCGCATTTGCCTTATCAAGGCCGCTGGTATTATCGTATCCCTTTTGAGCAGCATCCTGAACTTGCTGCGCAGCATCATACGATTCCTGCAACTGCTGAATTGCCACAGACGAGCCACCTTGCTGACCTTGTGCGCTCAAACCAAAAGCAACCGTAAACAAAAACATGGTTATAACTTTGAAATTCATACCCTACTCCTTAGAAAAATACCCCAACTTATTCTTTGCCCTCTTCGTCATCTTTTTTCGATTCTTCATCTGAAGATCTCCAAACCCTAATTCTTCGAGCGGGATGTGGCCCAGGAGAAGAACCTTTTTCTGTTTTTCGCTTTAATTGCTCTTCAAGCTCTCTTGCTGAAATATCAACACCAAAAAGAATGGGTCTTCTTCTTAACTCTTCTAATCGCGAGTCTTTTGTTCCATCAACCGTTATTGTGGCAAGACTCAACCCGATCAATAAATACCATTTTTTATTCATCTCATCTTTTCCACAGTTCAAAAATTCAAAATATTATACCCTTGTGCTCAAAATCACACCGCAGGTCACATCCATACTTTTATAATAGAAAACCGCCGAGAAAAAAATCAATAAAAAAGAGAACAAATACTCTGATCAATAAAGCATTTTTACTAAATACATTAAAATGATCGTCTTTATTTTCAGGAGGAAATCAGACCGCTCCCTGAAATATTAAAACTTAAATCGCATCTCAGCTTCGGCACCAACAAACCCAGACGCTTGTCGCAAAAACCTCAAATAAACGTCGTTGCTTACATCGTACTCAAATTGCAGTGCAATAGCCTCTTTTCCCAGTATGTCTTTGTGAAAAAGCGCTCGCAAGTGAGGCCCAAGGTCAACATTCAGCCGCGCCTTGACGGTTTTTTGTGAAGACAAATCATCTTGATACGGCAGCAATTGAATATACTTCAATGAATTAAACAAGGCTTGAAAGAGGTTTTTTTTCTCCCCACTTTCTGGGGCCTGCAGAATTTTATGAATATTTTGCAAAAAAATTCCTGGTAGCTGCTGATTTATATCAGCATGCTCGACACCAGAAAGCATCAGTCCAATTATTTGCTCCTGCGAAAGCGGCGGCGCTGATTCAAAAACAAAGTGAGGACGTTGCAATGTTCCCGTGCCATGAATTGCTATTCGATACTGCTTAATGTTTGTATACGCAAGAAAATCAATGAGGGGATTATCGTTTTGAGCTGGCAGAATATGTATCAACCCTCGCATTATCCGCAAGCTTCTTCCCAAAATATCCAGCTCGCCACCATCCAGCTTGAGCGTTCCTGAAACCTTTGGAATAATACTGCCACCACCTTGGATTCCAATATCAATTTTTGCATCAATATGAATATTTGTACGCAATATGGGAAGATTAACACTCAGCGGCTCTTGAGTCTTAATCGTGATTGCTCCATCAACGCCAAAAAATTCTGATTTTTTAAGCAAGGTTGAATACAATCCACCTTCATTAAGCCCGGAATCATCGGACGGAAGATTGTTAAGATTGGATTTTTTTATAATAAATGATCCATCAACCGAATGCCTTCCTCCGTCAACCCAATCAAATGCGCAATCACCATCAACAATCACGTAAAAATCTTTCCCTCGATTTACCAAAAAGTTTCGCACCCCAAATGGAATATGCGCAAACAACACTCCCCGATCGCCCCAATTCAATAAAATTTCTTTAGAAACCAGAAAACCACACGCACTTTGTAGCTCAATCTCAGAAAAAGTTGCTGCATTCAATAAAAAATCGATATCAAATTGCATTCCTGCAGAAAGAAAGGCATTCGAACTTCCGCCAACACAAAACGATGCATCTTTAACAGTTATTGTCCCGCTGCACCGCTCTGGCATTTTTGATTGATCACAGGCCAACTCCAAATACCCATAATCACCAATAATTTTGCTCTTAAGCTGCAAAGGCAATAATGCCGCAAGCGCTTTTCCTTTGATTTTTCCAGTCAATCGACCTGCTGTTGCGTCATCACTTCGCAAAAAAAGCTCTGCATTATTTTTTTCATCCAAAAGTGCTGCTCGCTTAATTTTAAACCCATCATCACAGTTGGCGGAGCAAAAGGAAACGCGATCATTTATTTTTCCTACAATCGAAAATAAGTCATCGTGATACGAATAAATACCTTTTGCAGCGAGCTGTTTATTTTCGCGCTCACGACCAAACAACGCCTTAACAGAATATCCTCCAAAAACATTTCCCAATAAACCCCGCTTCCCCTTGACGGTAAAATCACCAGGTTCAACCTGCGCTCCAAATGGTAATGTCATTTTCGTTAAATTCTTTAGATCAAAATGCCATTTTTTTTGCCGAACATCACCAGCAGCAGAAAAGGTGATCACCGAGTTGTCCGAATCTTTAAAATCCCCATGCAACGTAAATGCCTTGTCTTCGTGCCGAGCAACTCCAATAAGTTGTTGTTTTTTAGAGCTCTGCATGTGGTGAATAATCCACTGCAAGTTCCCTTTTTTTGAATCTGGCTCGTAAGCACCTCGAAACTTGACCACTACGTCATACCCATGAATTTTGGGCCTCATTCCTGCATATTTTTTATCGATCTTTTCTTCGGGGAAAAGCGCCGCAGCACACGCAACAACATCATCAAGTGGTGCAAGACAGCGATATTTTACCTGTCCCTTGGTATGTTCAATAACCATGCGCGCTGATTCACCTTCTCTTAACGCAATAATTGACGTATCGCCCTTTCCGACGATCTCTCCATAAATTTTACGTACGCCATCAACTCCGGGCACAGTAATCCCAATTTTCCCAATACGAGAAGGATATTTTTTGTTCATGTCTACGGGAAAAAGAAATGTTCCAGAATCCACACATACATTTGTTTTTTCCTCTGCATATTCGTTGCTTGACTCAACCGAAACAGCACCCGAAATGTTTCCTATCGACAAACCATGTAAATCTACGGTACGAAGCAAAATGTGTGCAGATTTTGTACTCAAAAGTTCTTTGAACAAATCAATAACATCAAACACGCCATCTATCCCTCGATGAAGTGGCAGTCGCAGGCCAAAAACAGCTGCTTGGAATACAAATTTCACACAAACGATGCTTTGAAATGGTGCAAAATCAATGCTGCTTTTTTTTGCAAGAAGAACCGGGAATGCCTCGTCTTTTTTTTTTACAACAACATCGCTGAAAATCACTTTTCCCGGAACGAGATGAAAAACCGCGCTAGAAGATTCGAGTTTTGCTTGTGCATCGCGCTCAAACGAATGCACAAGCGAATCGATAACACTGCGCTGAATTGATGGATGATAACTCACCAAAACAAGACTCAAGCAAATAAAAAAAGCTCGAATTGACCATACATACTGAGATGCAAAAGTTGTCATAACACGCAACCCACTCCGCGCACTACAAGTCTGCCACAGAAACGGTCAAAACTTCATCGATGGTCGTTAGCCCTTCACGAATCAACCGCACACCATCGTCAACCAACTGTACCATCCCAAGCTCACTCGCTTTTTTCTTAATAATTCCCGCTTCGGCGTGTTGAGATATCAACTCTGCAAGTTCCTGCCCAACCTCCATGACTTCGAACAATGGAACTCGTCCCTTGTAGCCATTTTTAAAGCAGCGATCACATCCAACGGCGTTATAAAAAGTAATTTCTTTGGCCAGCTGCTCAGAAATTCCGGCACGCGCAAGTTGCGCTTCGCTTGGCTTGTGCACCGCCTTGCAGTCTTCGCACAATCTGCGCACCAACCGCTGCGAAATAACACACGCAAGTGATGATGCCACCAAGAATGGTTCTACGCCCATGTCGATTAACCGTGTAATGGTTCCTGGAGCGCTGCTCGTGTGAATGGTGCTAAAAACCAAATGACCCGTCAATGATGCTTGAGTTGCAATCCGTGCTGTTTCGCCATCTCGAATTTCACCAATCAACAAAACATCTGGATCTTGCCGCAAAATAGATCGTAATGCATTTGCAAAAGTTAACCCAATTTTTTCGTGCACCTGAACCTGGTTAATTCCCGCGATGGTGTATTCGATAGGATCTTCTACGGTGATGATATTCACATCGGGAGAATTGAGTTTTGAAAGCAAAGAATACAATGTTGTTGTTTTACCAGAACCGGTAGGTCCACTCACCAGCACAATCCCATTTGGTCGCTCGATCGCGCGTTGGATAATCGCCAGATTTTCCTTGGAAAGATTTAATGTATCAAGACTAGAAAGCCCCTTGCTTTTGTCCAAGATACGCATTACCACGCGCTCACCAAAATTGCAGGGCAACACAGAAATACGCAGATCAACTGGTCTGTCGGCGACTTTAAGTTGAATACGATTGTCCTGAGGAAGTCGTTTTTCGGCAATGTCCATGTTTGCCATAATTTTTATACGCGAAACAATCGCCGATTGATATCGTTTTGGCGGCATTGTTCGCTGATACATCACCCCGTCAATACGGTATCTGATGCTCAAATCTTTTTCGAAGGGCTCGATATGAATATCAGATGCTCCTTCCTTGACCGCCTGGAAAATAAGATGATTTACCAATTTAACAATCGGCGCGTCATTTGCCATCTCCATGATGTCGCGTTCTTCGATAGCATCAAGATCAAAATCTTCTTCGCTTTCTCCTGCTTTGAGCTCGTCCATCATCTCTGAGCTGGTCTCGAATGGATAAAATTTGTTGATGCTCTCTCGCACAATGTCATCGATCGCCAACACCGGGTCGGCTTCTACAGCAATCAGATACGACAAATCATCAAGTGGTTCAAGGTCCATAGGATCAGACGTTACCAATCGACGCTTACCATCGACCACCACCGGCATAATTAAATGTGTACGCAAAAATTTAAGTGGAATTTTACTCAGCACGCGCGGCTCGACCATTTCTTCGGTAATGGTCTCAAGCGTTTTCATCCCAAAAACACGCGCAAACGACTGCAACAAATCGTTTTTTGCAATCACTTTTTTTTCCAAAAGAACTGTATGTAATCGTTTTTTTTCTTGTACGCACTGCTGCAAAAAAGCATCCAATTGTTGCTCGGTTAACAGCCCCTGAGCAACCAGATCGACACCAATTTTTTCTACCACCATTTTTGCACACCTTATGTTACACCCTCACCTTGCAGGCAAGTGTATCACACGATCACTTATTTTCGGTAAAAAATCATAAACTCGTTAAAATAGAGGCTTACCATACAAGGCGAAAGCCAAAAATTATTGTTTACGATTTTTATAATCAAACAAACAAAACTCAATTCTGACATCAAGAATATCTCGTATCATGCAAATCAGCTTTTTAAAATTACATAAAAACATCGTTTTTTCTTATTTTTATATCAAAACAACAAACTAACCGTCTTTTTTGTACATGAATTACAAAAAGTTACCGTCTTTTTTATACATAAATTGCAAAAAGCAACCGTCTTTTTTATACTTAAACCCTGTTTCTGATCAAATGGGCCAACAAAAATGAAGCGTATCATTGATTATTTTTTAGCAGAATGGAAAAAAGATGAACTCAGAAAACCATTGCTGCTCAGAGGGGCGCGCCAAGTAGGAAAAACCTATGCTGTTCGAGCGCTTGCAAAAAAATTTGACTCTTTTGTTGAAATCAATCTCGAGCAAGATGAAGTTGCACGAAAAATTATTGAACGCGACATGGATGTTCATAGAATCCTCTTGCAACTCTCGACACACCGATCTGTAAAAATTATCCCAGGAAAAACGCTCCTTTTTTTTGATGAAATTCAACAAGTTCCTCAGGCCATTAGTTGCCTTCGCTATTTTTATGAACAAATACCAGATTTACACGTCATCGCAGCTGGGTCGCTATTGGAATTTGCTATTCAGCAGGTAGGAATTCCTGTCGGCAGAGTAAGTTCGCTCTATTTGTATCCAGTTTCATTTTTGGAATTTCTCGCTGCTCAAAAAAAATACCTCTGGATAAAGACCCTGCTTTCACAAACAACAAACGAACCACTTTTTGAAGAGCTGCATACAACCCTCATGAATGAACTCGCATTATTTATTGTTGTTGGCGGAATGCCAGAAGCGATAAATGCCTGGTTTAAGACAACTTCTTTGCAGACGGTGAGCACTATTCACCACTCGCTCTTGGATGCATATCAACAAGATTTTGGTAAGTATGCAAAAAAACACCAAATTAAGTATCTAGAAATTCTTTTCCAGCATGCGATAGGGCAAATCGGAAACAAATTTATGTTTTCACGAGTTGGTGAATACAAAAAGCGAGAGCTTGCTCCCGCGCTTGATTTGCTAGAAAAAGCAGGTCTTATTCACAAAATATTCAAAACTGCAGCGCAAGGACTTCCCCTGGGAGCTCAAGCCGATTTGGATGATTTTAAAATCGCCTTCTTGGATACTGGATTATGCCTGGCAACACTTGGACTTGATATCGCATCATGGATTATCGATCCATCGATTGCGTTTATAAATAACGGCGCCGTGGTAGAATCTTTTGTCGGCCAAGAGCTTCTTGCGTATGCGCCGCCTTCAAGAAAAAAACCTCTTTTTTATTGGCGCAAAGACCAAAAAGGAAGCGATGCCGAAGTTGATTACGTGATTCAACTAAATCAATCGCTTGTTCCTGTTGAAGTAAAATCTGGCACAAGTAAGCGAATAAAAAGCAGTTATTTATTTTTAGAATCGCACCCAGAAGCTCAGTACGCAATTCGCTTTTCGGCTCGCAACTATGAACACGCAAAAGAAATTTTCAGCTTTCCGCTCTACGCGATTGCAAATCCACTTGCGCACGCAGACGCACAGCTGAGTGATGCGATCAAAGCGCTAATGATCGAATAAACATCAAGACGGGATTAATTTTTCGATATTTTTCCAGTTGACGCATTGAACCTTACCAAAATAATGAGCGTCTCCGGAATACACCACATTCATTGTTGCCGAAGGCTCCATTTCAACAAATTTTTCTACATTTTTAAGATCATCCGGATGCAACGTTTTTCCAGATTTTATTTCAACCGCCGCAAGTGCCGTTCGATCTTCGATGATCAAATCAACCTCAACGCCTGAATAATCACGCCAAAACGAAAGTTGCGCCGACAACCCTTTGTTGAGCTTACTTTTCATCAACTCCAGAATGATAAGATTTTCAAAAAGCGCTCCCTTACGGTAATAATTATTCAAAATATCAACCGTCTGCAGACCCAAAAGATATGCCGCAAGGCCAGTATCATAAAAATAAAGTTTGGGCATTTTTATGCGCCGTTTATTTAAATTTTTAAAATAGGTTGGAAGCCTGAAAATCACATAACTTGCTTCAAGAACCGACAGCCACTCTCGCGCAGCAGAAACAGAAATCCCCGCGTCTTGCGCTAGGGATGTGTAATTTATCACTTGACCAACATGGCCTGCACACAGTTGAACAAAATTTTGAAACGCCACAAGATTTCCCACATTCAAAATATTTCTGACATCTCGCTCCACGTATGTTTGAACATACGATGGAAAAAATTCATGCGGGGCAAGATTAAGCATGGTAACTCGCGGATACCCCCCTCTCAGCACAAGCTCTTGCCATTCTTGAGTTGAATTAATTTCTTTAAGGCTCAGCGGCAACAACGTCACAACCCCAACCCGCCCAGCCAAAGACTGCGAACCGGTCTGACTAAGAGCTAAATTTTGCGAACCAGTAACAACAAACCGCCCCGGAGCCTGGTCTTCATCGACTATTTGCTGCAAGTACGACAAAAGATCTGGGGCATTTTGAACCTCATCAAAAATAGCTCCCGATTTGTAACGCTCAAGAAAACTGCGCGGATCAGAAAGCGCCTCTCTACGAATATCGATATTCTCGAGCGAAACATACGGCAACTGAGGAAAAAGCTGACGCGCAAGCGTTGTTTTTCCCGACTGCCGCGGCCCCTGGATACTCACGACCTGAAAAATTTGTGCATAGCGCAAAACAACTTTGGCAATCTCGCGAACAATCATTTTTTACACCTTCGTGAAAATTCGTTTTTTATAAAGTCAATTTTTCACAACGCGCTTAAAAAGTCAACACAGAGCCAGTTTGCGCGCACAAGAAGAGTTGCAAAAAGCACCCAAACCTCAAAATTGTACCAATCAGCAGAATGAATTTGAGAAGCTATCAAGAGTATTTTTATCTAAAATCGGATGATAACAAATGACTACAAACACTACTTGGGCTGTTATAAATTTGGAAAAACCAACACTTCAAAGGAAATTGACATGAAAAACAATCATTCTTTGCTCCTTTTTTTTATTTTTTTTGTTACAACTTTTTCATGTTTTGGCGGACTAGAAGAAGACATCAATGGATTAAACGAAAGAGAAATTGCAGAACTAAATGCCCGACTTAGCACTCCCGTCGATCGATTTAAACCAGCGATCAGTCGTACAGCAGGATCGCCTAAAGTTGATGCGATTTTGGAAACATACAAACACCGTGGACCCACTGCTATTTGGAACGCTATAGACCAACGACGAGGGCAAACGCCTCGTCGACCTACTGCAGAAGTGCCATCGCGAGTCTACGCTAAACCACCAACAAAACCACGAGAGTATGTGATTTCATCATTAAGAACCCCCCCTCCGCCACCTCCGTCAAGTCGATCTAGGGTTGATGCATCGATTGCAGCAACATCACTCCCTTCTCCCGGAAGTATTGCGGCCAGAATTCCGGGTTATCAATCAAGTGGCCCTACGGCAGAACAATTACAAGAAATCTATGAAAAGCAACTAAGAGCCGCTGCAGCTGACGAAGAACAACGACAACGAGCCGCTGCAGCTGAAGAACAACGAAGAACCCTTGCCCTGGCTGAAAAACAACGAAGAGCCGAGGCGGAAGCAGCGGCTAATCAAGAACGCCAACTTGAAGCCGAACGTGCTCGCCAGTTAGCCCTGGCTCAAACTGCAGATGCGCAGCGCGCACTTGCAGACTCCAAGCGCAGAGCCGACGAACTTGAACTCGCAAAAAGAGACGCTGAAGCAGAAGCCTCCCGTGCCCGTCGCGCAGCTCAAGAATCTGCAGAAAGGCTGAAACAAGCCCGAGCTGAAAATGCAGAGCTCCAAAGCCAGCTACGTGGCACATCACGCAGCTCGGACGAAGAAAAAAGAGCGTTAGAACAACAACTTCAAGCTCAAACCGATCAAGTGGCTCGCCTGCAAGCCCAGGCAGTCCAAGCACAAGCAGACGCACAAAGAGCTCAAGAAAGGGCACGTCGCACCTCCGCAGAAGCAGCGAGAAATAC
>Ga0194133_10007119_pt1 | contig 13513 bp, 13 predicted proteins | sample TA2KigOf40mmetaG_FD_155448 | JGI IMG/M metagenome (GOLD analysis project Ga0194133, IMG submission 155448) | Freshwater microbial communities from Lake Tanganyika, Tanzania - TA2015055 Kigoma Offshore 40m | ecosystem: Environmental > Aquatic > Freshwater > Lake | place: Tanzania: Lake...
GCGACTTTGAAACCAGCTCCTTCTCCTAACAAAACATTTTCTTTTTTGACAACAACATCTTCAAAAGTGATTCCACGAGTGTCTGAACAACGTTGACCCATATTGATCTCTTTTCTAAAATGAGGATAAATCTTCAAAATTGTAAAATTTAAAAGCTCATTAGATATTATTTGTCAAACCTTCCAGGTATCACTCCTGGTGTGTCTCTATCAACTATAAACCCTGTAAACGCTTTGCCAGTAGGGCATTTTGGGTCTGGATTCGTTCTGGCTAACACAAAGTAGAAGTTGGCAACACCTCCATTGGTAATCCTAATAAAAGTAAAAATTATTAAAAGTAACATTCGCCATCTTTTGTCGTATCCCATGATGACAAAAAATATTATTTTAAGATCCTTTAGATCAAATTTAGAACTCCTTATCAAATTATATCTCAATGATGTAACTTCCATGCATGCCATTTATTAACATAATTCCTAGTTGAACCTTAATTTTTGCATTCCCAGTCTTAATTTGTATCGTCTTGTGCACTCACCACATCTTTTGTCCATTGATGACCCATTCGTCGCCTTTTTTCTCTGCCTTGGTTTTGATGCCTGCAACATCTGACCCAGCTCCAGGTTCTGTAACCCCATAAGCACACATCAGTGGCTCCTCTAACTAAAAATTGACTCACTATTTACAAAGGTACTTTTCTGTGATACGTGTTACGTCAATTTATAGTTTACCAATCTGGTCAAGTATTTCTTTTTCTGCTCCTCGTTACCAGCATGAATGATGGGAGCTGACCCCAAACCGTTGGCTTCCTAATAAATTTAAAAGTTATTTTTTCAATATATTTCCAAAAAGAAACTGTTGTTTTGCTCACTATGGCCGTAAGGATCCCAGTGCACCCGTAAGCAATCTTTTCAGTAATAAGACATCCTTCCAACGTGCCAAGGCCAAGACCCCCATATTTTTGGGGTATATGACCATTCATTAGACCCAGTTCGTGAGCCTTCTTGATCAATGGCCATGGAAATTCGCCTGACTACAAAAGAAAATACGATATAGATAGACTTGACAAGAAGAAACTAAGAAATAAAATACATCTCCTGAACTCAAAGTTACTCACTTTGTCATACTGAGGTGCAGCAGGAATAATTTCTTCACGCGTGAACTTTTCTGCCACATCCAAGAGCTCTTTTTGTTCGTCTGTGACGTTAAAATTAAGCCCTTGTCCGGCAGGAGCAGCTGAGCCGAAGTTGCGATGAAGACCTTGAGACGAGACACGAGAGGAGAGGTTCAAAACGCTTTGTGCCAACCTGGCCATCTTGAAACTATATAGATAAGAAAAAAGTTTGGATATTATGTAATACAAGCCAAAGCATAAGAACACAAATGGCTTTTTTTCTGTTGAAACCAAATTGTTAATCGAGCACCTGGTCTCAAAAATTTTTGAGCTGAAATTTTTTGTTATTATCTGTCCAGTGTTGAGTAAAAGTCAGATTGCACTTTGTACCATAGCTTGACTTATCAGTAGATCTAATTATAAAACCATTGCTATAATCTGGGGAAAAGTAAAACCTGCTCATTCAGGTGCTCGATGGAGTGGAAAATTCAAACTATTTTTGCTAGTAAAACGAATTCTTATATCTTACGAGATTAAAAAATGTCGATCCGGATAAAATCAATTTCACAAAATTAATCTTAAATAATTTTTTATTTATATACAGTAAATTTCTTTGTAATGTTGGTTTCCATCGCATGTACCATAAAAGTTCACCCTTAAGATTTTGCCATTAGCGAGTGTATCCACGGTCAGAGCAGAAGAAATGAAATGAAAGCGCATTTGCAAAACTTACTAAAAATAAGCAATACAATAAATTTCTTTAAATTATTCACACAAAAAGAGATGTACCAAGAAACTATTTTATTAATAATAAGCATAAAGGGCAACCTTGAGATTCAAAGTGGAAATATGAGCACGGTCACGATGAAATCTTTTTAACCCTGGGTTTTATGGTCTCAAGCCCCTTTTTGACGACTACAGAATGTGAGGCTGCACTAACAAATTCGATGATTTCTTCAAAGCCGCTTTAAACCTTAGAAAAGTAAGATTGGTAAGTAATTCCTATTGCTGCTGACGAAAACCACGTGAGGCAACACCACCATGTAGAAAAGCCAAGAAGACCTCGGAAGACAGCAGTTGTAAATACCTAAAATTGATTTGCGTCGATTAAAGGTTGATTTTGGTCTTATACTTGAGTTATTACGTGTTTGAGTGACTGCCATGCCAGAGAAAATCTCCCTTTTATTGCTGCTACTGTTTCGTCCTGGTCAAGGATATTATAGAGGTCGTAGTTATCCTCTGTGTCAGTGGAAGATGGATTTGAGTTTGAGGCATTGGAGGATTCCTGATTGATCCAAAAACCGGACCAGCTCTCTCCTCCCATAGTTTTGTACATCAAGGTCAGGTAAAATATGAGTACCATCGGTGCGATGTATTGCAGAGTCACCTGTTTAAAATAATGGTTTCACATCCATTTCTAATTCTCTAAAAAATCGGTAATGAAATAAATAATTATTCGTAGGCTTACCACGCATAAATAGTAAAAAACTCGAACTATGAGTTTCTGTAACTCAACGTTAGATATTTTTCCCGCTTCTGTTTTTATCTCTTCAATCTTATGGAAAGCCATGTTTAGGTAGGATTGCAGGTACTTTGGCATCATCGTAAGCCGAAATAATAGAATTGCTATGACGAGGTACAGGCGCACAGACTCGAACTGTTCCGAGGTCATGCTGAAATAAAACCATATTGAGTTTCCTATTTTATCTTGAATAAATATAAGTTAAATTTAATCTCAGAGAAATAACGATAGCTTACATTGGGGCACTCATCCCAGAAAATATTCTTTCTGTTAAATAGTCCCTGCTCAAGGGCCTTATCCAAAGTGCAGCAACAAGTAGGGGAGAGACAAAAGTTGCATGAAGGAGGACAGTTATGAGACCACTATCAGTGTATCGAAGCGCGTCCCAGTGCATTCTAAATTTGAAAGCTCATTAGTTAATGTTTGTAACAAAATTTTGAACTCTTATTATATCTCAGGTTTAACTTTAATCTATTAGATTCACAAGATACCTAGCCATTCTTAGTCCAGGAAAAGTGAACAATGCTCCAATGCTTCCACACCACAAAGCTATGAAGAACTTGAGAACAAGCTTTGATGCAGGCCCACTAAAATAATACTACCTTTTTGTATTTTGGTTAACACTTTCATAAAATCAAAAATGCTGAGAATCTTTTTTTTGCAAGCAAATGTTATTTTTAACCAGTTTTGACATTGCGTACCTGGAATCGAGACCACCATTTTCTTTAAGAAACAACGCAGCAGATTTGTTAAAACTTGCATAAGCCTCGTCAAGTCCAGTTTCTAGTGTATCCTCTTGAATGATCAAAATCATCATCGCAAACATGAGATAAGCAAATCCCATTACTATAACCTGCGTGGCAAAATAAAATAAGATTATCAAGGACAAGAGATATTTTTTGAATCATCTTACAAGAGATCGTTCACCATCACTTTCATCCACACCAAAGTAAAGACCGGTCAGAGACATTAAAATTTTGTAGGCAAATCCTACGGCAAGCATACACCACAACATACTCAAGTTTACTTCTTGTGATGCCTTAGATGGGAAAAGCGTAATGTACGTCTGAAAGGTAAACACTTGCTTGATTAAAATATTTACGCTTAAAATTAGAAAAAGTTCCCCACCTCAGTAAGTGCGTAGACAATAAGTGCATAAAGTGCAAAGTCAACTAACCATTGATATTCTGCGTAAAACCTACAAACACAAATCATTTACAAAACAGAGTAAAATAGGTACGATTGTTGAATCAACTCTACCTGAGCTGTACCAAATCGGTCTTTGTTACCCTAGCGGTTTCAAGCTGAAGATCTAAATTTCTGGGCACATTGAAAACGCTGTTGCCATTTGCTTCCTGGCGCTGTCTGTGTTTCTTTTTTCTATCAGGTTTTGGAGCTAATGAAAAGTCTCTAAGCTCTTCGTCAGAGGGATGAACATAACGGACTAAACCAGAAGACGTCAACATCCATCTTCATTAAAAGAAAAGAGTTGAGTGTAATATTCGGTACATAATGGCGTTACAAATTTCATATGGAGTACGATTTTACCTTGCAAATGACATGTAAGGTCCTATTTTTGACATGATACTGGCTACTACCATTGTTATTACAATCTGGACTCCAAGCACAGCCTATAGAAAAAATAAATTGTTTAACTCTGCCGTGTTAACCTCAGCAACACGCAGTATAAACCCTATTTTTAAAACACATCAACATTTCAAACAAGAATATGGTGGATAAAATTTTAGTAATTTTTACAAAAACAAAGAAAAAACTCACCATGGTGAAGAGAATAACGTGGTTTTTTAGGAGAAGTGAATCACAAGAAAAATCTTGTCAGTTCAAATATGCTACAATTTAAAACTTGGAAACTTGTCAAAATTTGAACGAGGAACCAGGCGGTGTATTTTTTTTACATATGGATAGCAGCGGACAAACTGCCGAAAGTGCCGACGTCTGATCTTGACTATAGACGAGCTAGACAGCAGTTTCGCGAGCTTTCGACTTTCGAAGCCAGACCAGACTGGTTAAGAATTGTTTGTTTACAATCTTACTCCATAGATTTATATGAAAAGTGGTCAAATAAATCGGAGAAATACCGAGAATTTGAATATTTTAGGCAAAAATTTTATAGGTAGGCATATCTTTACATTTTAAAAATGGAAGAGTATAAACATAGGACTTGACTTGCTGGATCTATCTCTCTAGAGCATTTCTTGGAACTGCCTAAATATCAACTTGTTCCCCAATTTAACACTCGATATCAAGTGAGACTTAATCTTTTACAAGTGTGTCCAGTAACAAAAATGAAGCAGAGGACTTGACTGTATTTCTTTTAAAAGCAAAGCATGGTTGTCTTTCCTTGGTTTGATCCTGATATAATGTGAGGTAAAAAGTGTATAGGTAAGCCTGTTTCAAAATTTATTACACTAAATTAAAAATATATCTTTCTGATTTTTTTTGAAAAATGTGATTTAAAGCTCTCAGACCACCATGATCATTTAAAAGAGATCCAAGTATGTATGGCAAGGCCAGCTCAACCATAGGAAACGTCCATCATTTTTTCCTCCACTCACCCTGAAGGAGGGAATGTGTATGGCTGGCCAAAGGCAGCTCAACCACAAGAAATGTCCAATACACTCACACCAAAGGGGTGAGTGCATTTCGCCACTTTTCATCCTATCATCCCAAAGGGGTGATTGCATTTGTTACCTTTTCCTCCACTCACCTCAAAGGAGTGAGTGTGTATGGCTAGCCGAAAGCCAGCTCAACCATAGGAAACATCCATCACATTCACTCCGAAGGGGTGAGTGCGTTTGTCATCTTTTCCTCCACAAACCCTGAAGGAGTGTGTATGGCTGGCTGAAGGTCAGCTCAACCATAGTAAACGTCCATCACACTCACCTTCTTTTCATCAACTCATAGTGAGTATGGCTGGCCGAAGGTCAGCTCACCCCGGGTACACGTACAGTGGTCTGCCCGAAGGCCAGCTAGTATTACCATAAACTTGTGTGACTGAGTCTGGTTTGAGCAGCCAAGGTGATTGCACCATCATTTGTGAGTTGTGAAAATCAAGGCTTCGGATCTTCTTAATCAGTTATGTAAGGACAGGGCAGGTTTGGGGGCATTAAATGTCCTTCAATCCAATATACTCTGACTCATCGCCCCAGATCAAATATATCCCAAAATTTGAATCCTTGAGGGCTGAGTTGTGGGGCTGCTATTCTCAATTCTTGGGCTGTTTCTGGGTCATTTTTTGTGGCTTAACTTGAGGATGGACAAAGGGAAGCACAGCGATGACCTGGGATGGTGGTGTGGTGGTCATATCAGTTTCTTAGTCAGACTTTTTGATCAGAGGAGAGGTGCCCTTGCCATCATGCAAGGCCTCTTACAAACAGACCCTTCAATCCTGGCAAGATAGAGGGGTCTATCCTGCTCTTATCCTCTTTCCTGCTCCAATCGCCCTGAGTAGGACTCACCCATTTTCCTGCTCAATTTGGGGCAGGTTTGAACAGGAATTTTCTTGAATCATCCAACCGTTAACTCAAATAGAGGTCATCCAAGAACCAGATCAACTGGACACCACTCTTGTCATGAGAGGGGACATCCCTTTCCCCTTGTCTCCCTCTACCCGTATAAGAACTGATGGCAAAGGACCCTAAGGGTCTTACCTTTCCCTCCTTCTGGGTGGTGGTGCAGGAAAACAAACAAACAAACAAAAACAATCTTGTCACTTGTGTGACTTTGAAATGGCCACCTGAATTGTTGTTATCGACATAAGTAGAATTGAAAATTGCTTGAACAATCAATAATTTTATTGTTTTGGCAGTTGGCACTAAGTAATCAAAAGTAACAAAAGCTTTCCTTTGATATTGAAGTCTGCAAGCATAGCTCCTCTATTTCTTCACATTGTTAAAGACAACAGAAATAAGGATGCTTGCAAGACCTCTTCGAAACACTGCCTCCATTGCTAGAGGACTGTCCAGGGCAGCCTCGGCAACACCTTGTTTCTCGGCGCCTGGTACTCAATCCAAGGAACAGAGCAGAAAATCATGCCAGCCCAACCTTTTGGCTGTAAGTTTCAATTGCATATGTCTTATGTTATTGTTCAAAGTCTCATTTCAAGTCTGTAAAATTGTTTGTATTTTTAAGGCTGATTTGCATTATGTGTCACCGTCAAACAGAATAAATACAACAAAGAGATTGTTTGCATCAGAAGCAGATTGGCCTCCACATCATAAGGTAATATTGTCCTTTGTTCTTACTTAAAAATTCATAGACATTTTCTGTTGGGGTGTTTTGGTGTTACCAAAGAATTTGGTGGCTGGTTAGTGTGCAAAATTTACTTTTAGGTCCCTTTACCAGCTCTCTCACCAACTATGGAGCATGGCACCATTGTAAGCTGGGAAAAAAAAGAGGGGGATCAAGTGAGCGAAGGTAGATTTTGAAGAATAATTTTGTGAAAGATTAAACCAGCGTTGAAAGCAAAGCTGTTTTCTTGTATCTATAGGAGATTTGTTGTGTGAAATTGAGACTGACAAAGCTACCATGGGATTTGAAACTCCAGAAGAAGGATATCTTGCAAAGATTTTATTGCCAGGGGGATCTAAGGATGTGCCGATCGGCAAACTTTTATGTATAATTGTTTCCAGCAAAGATGACGTGGAGAAATTCAAGTCATTCAAGGTCTAAGGAATGAACTATATCTTTTTCAGCTTCTATTTTTGACTGAAAGACATTTTAGGGCGATGATGCAGTTGCTGCCGCCTCGCCTCCAATACAAACTCCAGCACCAACACCAACACCAACGGTCAAAGTTGAAGAGTCTGGAGCAGCACAACCCCCAAAGACAAAACCAATCAAACCATCACAGCCTCCAACTGCAACCAGGGCTCCAGCTCCAATTTCAGGTAACTTTTTGGCATTTGACCAAATAATTAAGTTAAGATAGCTGCTCTAACCGATAAAAATCAGGTGATCGTCCGTTTGCAAGCCCAGCTGCCAAAAAAGTGGCATCTGAGAAAGGAGTGGACCTTTCTAAAATCAGTGGAGGCAGTGGAATGGATGGAATGATCACATCTAGGCAAGGCCTTTCAAAATTACCTTATTTTTGACTGTACTAATATTTTTTCAACATTTCTTTCAATGTTTAAAGTTGACAACTTTTTAAGTCAAATTAAGGGCTTTTAGCAATCAATAAGCTGATTTAAATATTTTAATGTGCAAAAAATTGTTAATAGAAATCTGATAATTTTGCTTCATTTGGAGATATGTTTAAATTAATATTTTTAAGGTTGACTTGATAAATCATTGAATACTTTTAGGGATGTTGAAAACTTTGCTGCAAGCGGGGGAAGTGCTGGTGGATCACCCCCTCCGCAAATGTCATTTTCTTTGGGAAGTGAACTTTTCTCTGGGGACTTTAGTGATGCAGAATTAACAAATATGAGGAAAACTATTGCAAAAAGGCTGCAAGCATCAAAACAGGTAGGATAACTGATTCATTATCAACTCAACTAATGTTTTTGAACAAAAAATTGTAAAAGTGTAGGTGATTCCCCACTATTATTTGACGGTTGATTGCCAGATGGATGCGATACTTAAGCTAAGGGCAGATTTGAATGCTAAGGTACAAAGTTTTTTTTTCATTATTCATTATTGGACTCGCAATCTTATATGTACATGAATTGTAATATTTTGACATAGAATGAAAAAGAAGGAATCAAGCTCAGTGTTAATGACTTCATTATAAAAGCCACAGCCTTAGCATCAAAAAAAGTTCCGGAATGCAATTCTGCTTGGTAATTGAAACATTTAAAATTGTAAATACATATATAAGCTTCAAAACCCTCTATAATAATTTTAGGATGGACAGTTTTATTCGTGAATATCACTCTTGCGATGTATCTGTAGCAGTTGACACAGGGAGCGGTTTAATAACTCCTATTGTGACTTCAGCTGAGAGCAAAGGTTTGGCAGAAATTTCATCAACAGTCAAAGAGCTTGCTTTAAAAGCAAAAGCTGGTAAACTTCAACCTCATGAGTTCATGGGTGGAACTATAACTGTTTCAAATCTGGTAAGAATTTTAGGGTATTCTTGAGTTTTATGCAATAATTCAATAGTCGGCTTTGAGTTAAATAAAACAGCCAACCTATTACTTTAGGGCATGTTTGGAATAAGCCATTTTACTGCTATCATCAACTCACCTCAGTCATGGTAAGTTGTTGGTTGAGGAGTCCCTAAATTTGCCCTACCCATTTAATTTGAGAATTAAGGAATCCATTAAATGAGACATCTGTAGATTAACCTAATTTTTAGCATCCTTGCGGTTGGTGGAACCAATAAAAAAGTGATCCCTTCTGGAAACTCCGAATCTCCATACAAAACAGCAAATGTGGTAAGTAAATGAAAGAAGCACTTGATGTTTTCTGTCAAATTTAAAAGAAAAGTAACTTTCAGATGAGTGTCACATTATCTTGTGATCACCGGGTAGTGGATGGAGCGGTAGGATCACAATGGTTGAAGCACTTCAAAAATTACATTGAAAATCCAACTTCCATGCTTCTTTAGTTTAATTCTCAAGCAGCCAATTGACTGCTGAAATGATTTGTCTATGTGTGAGCAAGTGCTATTCCATCAGGGTTGACACTTCAAGTTAGTCAACAGCCCTCCAGATATGGGTTAATAAAAGATAAGACTTTTTATTTTATGTTTTTGAGGAGATGGAAACAAATTCTGCATCCAGGTCCAGGGTTTGCAAATGTGAAAGAATAAATCAAGAAGTATGATTAGTTTTCTTAGATAAACAGGGTTACCCATCTCCCTATTTTGGGCCTCACTTTGTACACAATAAGAAAATAAAAATCAGGAGAATTTTGCCCTTTGAAGTCAAGAGTTTCCAAAATTGACAAGGCCCACGGTGCTTGTCTATAAACTTTCAAAGTATTGGATCTAATCTATTTTCCATTTATTCTTGCACTTCACTCTTCTGTTACAACCCCTTCAGAAAGCCCCACCACACCTTTCCACACCATCAAACTTCTTTGCACTATAGCCCCCTTGGCACCCCACTTCACTCTCCCCAGTATTTCAACAGAAGTCTTATATTTCCTTTGAGCTTTGCCATACTCAACACAATTTTCATACAATTATCCACTTTTGTACAGTTTATTGGAGTTTCCCACTAACCTACACGCAATACCCTTAGCCACCTTCCCTTTTTTAACTGATGGCAAAACCCATATTTATAGGCAACCTCTGCTTGCAAATACGGGACGATAATCCAAAACAAACAAACAAACGTGCCATGTGTTTCGATTTGTTGTCATTTTTTTCTAATTCTTAAAATTCTTTTTCTCAACCTAAAGAAATTTAGAAAACAAAGTAAATCTCTGATTATTAATTTAATATATGATAGATCGAAGCAAGTTTTTGAAAAAAGTTTAAAAATGCCAAAGCTAAGGAAATTGAGAAGAAGTCAAAAGTTTTCGTACAAAAAGGATCGAAAGCGCGTAAGAAAGAGTCAAGAAGCGACCAAGAAGAATAACGTCAAAGTGTCTTGGTAAGAGAACAGATACTTTAAATTATAAACTCAAATTTGTATAACTTCATTGAATTTAGCCAAACAATGCGTAAGAATTGGGACAAGACGAAGGCAGTTCAGCAAAATTTGAGCGATTTTGGTTTGGCATTTAATCCAAACACTTGTCAAAAGGTTAATACAACGCGGTCTCTCCTTGTTCAAAAAGCAAAAGAAATCCGTGAGGAAGCTAAGGTATATGATTTAAAGTATTTCAAGTCAACTGTTAAATTTACATGTATATTTTGATACAAAGGTTGATTCCCCACTCCACGAAGCTAAAGACACTAAAATGATAAGGTTACTTCAAAAAGAAGCAGAAGAGGATTTTGCTGTGCAACGTGCTAAATCAAGTTTTAGATTCAACCAAGTAAGTTTAAGATTTTTTAAAAATTTAAAACACATTTCATTCGTATTTTTCTACAAGGAGCAAGTAAAATGGATCACGTATTTAATGGACAAGCATGGAGACGACTTCAAAGTGAATTCTCTCTTTATAAAATTTTGTTGTTTGGATGACTTAAATTTTCGTTTTCTTAGGCCATGTCAAAGGATCCAAAAAATCATTTTCAAGAAACGCCCAAACAAATTCGTCAGAAGGTTTTAAAATTCATTTCCATTCCAGAGCAGTTTGCACCTTATGCGAAACAAAAGGGTCTCCTTGATGCCATCTAAAAAATCTTGATTTGCTTGGAAATATAATAATACCAGAAATAAATGAATAAAAATCTTAAACCTCACTTTTTGTGCTCTGTTATATAATAACTGATTTTTGAGCTCAAACAAAGTTGCCAGGTGAAAAGACATTTTTTAATGCCTTTAAAAATTTTTTTTCGAATATTGTACTATTTAAATCCCACATAATTTTCTTTTCTCGAAGGTAGACGGTATCACTAATGGCCAAGTCTAACCTTCTTTTCCTCATTCGCAAAGCGTTACAAAAATACAAACAAACAATTTCGCGTAAACCATAAAATTTCATGAATTCTGTTATTTATCTTTTAATCGAAATGCAGATTTCTGCTCATTGTTCGACCAATTATGTGAATATTAATTATCACTCAACTCACTTTTACTTTGGAGAAATATAAAGTGAAGTATATTGGACTAAGAATGCGTATTTAAAAATGCAACAATTCTTGGAAGCTGCGGCCAATAACAATAAAGGTACAGAGCATTTCAAGTTTTAATAAGCCCCAATTTTTCATTGTGTAAAATTAACTACCTACAATCACAGGATGATTTTGTATTTCAAACTCCAACAAAAGAGACGTAAAAAAATAAATTTTGAGGAAAAACTGATTTGCAATTCAGAACCAAAATGAAAACTTGAAAGATGACATCTCCTCTGTCACCAATAAGGGCGGTTCCAATGGGAACCTCGAACGACATTGCAAAAGATTTATTGTCTCCACCCAGGTAAACGATGAAACAGTCGACCCTTATCAATAAAAACAATTATTGCTGAGAATCAAACCTTTTAGAAACCTGCCATATGGTCGTCAAGGTTCCAGGCAACGAAACAGTGACCAAGAAGTAATATCTGACGACGGGACTGATGAGGTCTTCAATGGTTCAGTCATTTCAAGTGTAACAGACAGGTAATTTTTATCTCATCACTAGCAGGTTTGATCGAACTGAACAGTTCAAACATAAAACTAACCATCTGTTTCACTTGTCTACCCTTTAAGATATGGATTCATGTCTGAAACGGACAACACGCAAGGGCTTAATTTAACAGAGTCTCGAATACGGATAGAAGTTCTGCGGAGACGTGAGGCCAAATGGCTGCAAATGATAAAGCATTGGGACATATTTATGATGGAGAATTACAACAAGGTTAAAGAAAGATGTAGAAAAGGGATACCTGGATCACTAAGAGGACAGGCTTGGTAACTATCTCTTCCCTTATGTATTTTCTGCTCAAATAACTCTTTCCTAAAACTTACCATTTTTCCCTTCCGAAGGGCTCACCTTTGTGGTGCAGTTTATGAAATGAAAAAGAAGCCAAACGATTACAAAAATTTTCTGGTAAGGTCTACTATACTTATGATTAAAAAGGCATCTGGAAATATTGCTTTGTGTTTTAAGAATCAAGATGGTGATCCCAAGTGGCTTGATGATATCCGAAAGGATCTGCATCGCAACTTTCCTACCCACGAATTGTTTGGGGGTACTTTTGAAAACATAGGCCAAGGCGAACTTTTTGAGGTCCTTAAAGCTTACACAATTTATAATCCCACTGAGGGCTATTGTCAGGCTCAAGCTCCTATAGCTGCGATGCTTCTAATGAATATGCCATCAGAAAAGGCATTTTGGTACGTATATAAAAATTTTGATTATAAATTGTATTGATTTAATTGGTGAAACTGTTTTATTTTTATTCAGGTGTCTCGTTAGCATTTGCCAAGGTTATATCCCGGGATATTACAGCCAGGGAATGGAAGCCATCCTTCTAGATGGAGACATTTTATCTGGCCTACTTAAAAGGTCAGCTCCTCAAGTCCACAGGCACCTGAAAAAACAAAATATTGAGCCTATTCTTTACATGACAGAATGGTTTTTGTGTATTTTCACCAGGTATTGAAACTATTCCGACAAATTTTTAGTATTAAATCAGGCTCCGAATTAATTGACGATTGTTTTCCCCACCAGAACTTTGCCTTGGTCCTGCGTTCTTCGTATCTGGGACATGTTCATGTGCGAGGGAGTAAAAGTTCTTTTTAAGGTTGCCCTCGTCATTCTGAGATACACCCTTACTGGGTAAGTCAAACATTTAAACATTGCACAAGGAAGTTTTCTAAAAAAGAATGTTTTTAATTTTAGAAAAGTTCGTAAAAAGTGTCCCACAATGTATGAAACTTTAGACGCTCTAAAACACCCGCCAGAAAATGTCAAGAATGAAGAGTTTCTAGTAGAAGAGATCACTAGGTTAAACGTCAGTGAAGAGGAAATGAAACGCGAGCACAAGAAACAAGTCGAAAAAAGAAATCAAAGAACATTAAGAAGTTGATAAGTACAACTAATATTAACTTTATCCAGAAAGGTTCAAGCTGAAATGAGAAATGTTCTTATGAAGCTTTTAACACACTTGAGCTGAAGAAACTTTCGAGCTACAATATTTAGATGGACAAAATTGCGTTGCAATCAAGCGCCACTTTAAGGGAACCAAATGATGAAATAATCAAGGCTTGTATTTTGACTCGCAATATACTCTTTAGATTTACTTTCGATTCAAGCCAACGCAGCTCTATTATACCCAAGGCATTCAATCAATTATTTAGGCGACTTGCAGCGAATC
>Ga0194133_10007120_pt1 | contig 13512 bp, 18 predicted proteins | sample TA2KigOf40mmetaG_FD_155448 | JGI IMG/M metagenome (GOLD analysis project Ga0194133, IMG submission 155448) | Freshwater microbial communities from Lake Tanganyika, Tanzania - TA2015055 Kigoma Offshore 40m | ecosystem: Environmental > Aquatic > Freshwater > Lake | place: Tanzania: Lake...
TTTCTTCCTGTAGTTGACGACAGTCCAATCAGCCGGTGGATCAAGGGGTAGATCCATGAGATTGGGGATAGCCCCATGAATATTGTTGGTCTTCCTCTGGGTGGCCAACTCATGAATTTTCTGAGGGTTAATAATGATAGTCTGCCTCAGGGTGTCTGACCTGTCCATGTTCTCCTTCTGAGTGCCCTGAATGGAGATGTTTTTGGCTGACTGAGCGCCCGTGTTGTTGATGGGTTGCAGGGGAGGACGGGATTCTGGGTGACCAGACTTCAGGGGGTCCGACGAGGCAGGTCTATGGGAGAGCTTGATTTGTTGATGTGTGTTTTCAACGTAACCAAAATGACTACAAACCTTGGAATTTACTCCATAGATGTCTAGAGAATAGTTATCTGTGGCGCTTTAGTGCGCTATTTTTGTGTCTGCAGTTGCAGCACAAGTTTGGTTTGGTTCGTGGTGAAATCAAACAAGGTTAAAGAATCGAATTTCGAAAAATAACAGACTGACTTGATGAAAACATCTTTAAAATGGGACGAAACAACTACGGTCAGACTTACAAAGTCATTCCACAACGAGATGGACAAAGACGATCTTATTCTCGTAAGTTTGTGCCTCCAAAAACTAATGTTTGACACAATGGTCCTGCAATTTTTACTCTATAACGAAGCTCTTTATTGTTGTAATGCTTTAAAAGTGATCAGTGAAAGCTCTAATTTGTTGTTATGCTTTAAAAGTGACCAGTGTTATCTTGCTTACTTCCAAATAAAGTAGAGCAAAATCACTTGAAATCTTAAATTTTGTTTCCATTCATTTTCATGTAAAATTAAATTAGTGTGAGTAATGAGTTACAAATTGGTGCTTATTCAATTTCAATGGGTAATATCATTTCAGAGCATGATGATAGAGTTCCAAGACGGGGAAGTGTTCATTCGAGAATTGGAGAATTTCACAACAATGCGTCATCTGTAAGTTTAGAAAAAAATTCTTTTAGTTTAAAACTTTGCAGGTCTAAAAAGTTACGGTTTCTTCTTTAGAATCTCAACAAGCGGGTAACTTTTGACGTTGAGCGAGCTGGTGGTATACAAAAACGTGGTCGCCGCGTGTATAGGTCATCAGCTGGAGGTTCTGATAGGGGAAGACCATTGCAGTGAGTTAGCTTTTGAGATTCGTCATAAAGTTCCCTGGTGGAAAAATGTACTTTCAGGAATCATTCCCGAGGAAAATTTGGTATGCGAGGGGGGCGAAACCTCCACAGATACATAGCAGACTTAAGCACCACAAGGCGCCCTCTGTCAACAAGTTCTTCTGGTTTCCAATGGCACAGAGTTTTTTTGGAAAATGCTTCAAAATATCCTAAAGAAGAAGTCTACCAGGCAATGCACTTCATCTTCTTTCACAATAGGAGCTTTTTTTGATTGATTTACTCAATTTTTCAGGCTGTGGCTAGTAATTTTACCCCAGAATCTGGCTTAAAATTTTCCCCTCTTTGTCTGACAAAGCAAGGTATGAACTACGTCTTTTATGTGGAGTCGGACAGAGTTGCAGCCCGATTAGAAAATTTGAGCACGAACGTATACCTTGTAAGCGGTCAACCTTTAAGTATACGAGTGGAGCGTTCTCCTCCTCCGAAAGTAGTGGTCACTGAAGAAATGTGGGAAAAGGCGAAGCAAGTTATGAGTGAGAGGTATTAGTAGTGAGAAAAATTGCTCGAATTTTGATATAAAAAGGCCGAAAATTTTATTCTTAGGTACACTCTAGCCACAAAAGCGTTGGACCTCAGAAGCTTTCATACAGACCCTATTTTTTTAAGGGAAGCCATTTTTGCGCCCTTGTCTCGAAGCATAATCCTAAAGAAAATATTACAGGTTAATTCAAGAAAAAAGACTAACAAAGCGTGGAATGTGTTTCTTACATTCTAAATTATAGATAATCGAAGAAAATATTCTCGAAGTCGAAGCGATAGATCTCTCAGATAATCGGATAAATGTACTGGACCAATTCGAAGACTTTTTCAAGAAAGCATCCAATTTAAAAATTTTGTATCTCAACAATAACAAGGTAATTCTTGGCTACAGCTTTTATTATTTTTAAAGTCTCCTTACAAAAAAGAGAAGTGCTAATAGCCACCATGCAACCCTTACTTAGATTGACAGCCCAAGTGAACTCAAATATCTAAAAGTGTTGAAGCTTGTCGACCTTAAACTTGAGCACAACCCTGTGGTGTCAAACCTGAAAGATGGATATCAGAGGTAAACCTACCTTGAAAATTTTAGATTGTTTTTCATGCCCGTTTGTCGTTCAATAGAAAGATCTTTCTTTTACAGTGTGATAAGGAAGTGGATTCCCACATTACAAATTTTGGTTCGTACACAAAAATTTGTTTTTGTAGGCCATGATTTCTTAACTGAACTTTTTTTTTCTCGACAGGATGGAAAAGACCTGCCGAAACAAATTACGTTTGAGACAGACTCTCTGTATCAGGATGGTCAGTCTTCTAATGACTTACCAACACCTAAACAAAAAGTGGTCTGTAACGAGGAAGCAGAAAAAATTGTTTTACAGGTGAGCTTAAAAAATATCAAAGATAAATGGAGGTATGCTAATGAAATACTCACATTTTCCAATGATATTTTCAGTTTCTTGATGAATATTTTAAAGTATACGACAGTGATAATCGGCAAGACCTTATCAACGCTTACCATGAGGATTCAGTGATGTCCATGTAAGTAATTTAGTTATTGGGTGTAACAATGGAAATTAGGAAGAAATAAAAAAAAATAATTTTGACAGGTCTGTTTCCTACCATCCGAGTAGTAATCTAGGGAACGGAATGAAGGAATATTTAATACAATCAAGAAATCTGCAAAGAGTCTCTGACCCCACACGACGTCAAAAACTTCTTCATCAAGGTGACAATAGCTTAATGCACGAGATTTCAATGACAGATGACAGAAAATCAAATTATACACACAGGTCGACTAAGCATCGTGGCATTTCTGAAAGATCTTCCTAAAACACGTCACGACCCATCTTCGTTCACACTTGATGTACCATTTGCGACTGACCGACTCATGACCTTTACCGTGACTGGGGTCTTCAAAGAGCAAGAGGGGGATCAATCCATGAGACACTTCAACAGGGTAAAAATTTTTTTATTCCAAAACTGAGAGTTTGTTGCCTTATCATGAAAAAGGGTTTAATTGTGGATTTGCTTGGCCTTAATGAAATTTTGTCGCTTTTTAGATGTTTGTGGTTGTGCCACAAGGCTCCGGTTTTTGTATCATTAATGAAACGCTTTACATAACAACCCCAACAGCCCAGCAACTGAAAGTAAGAGAATATTTTTATCACCACCCTCTTTTGAGATAAATGATCAAACTTCGTTTTATCTTTTGCAGACACACTTCAAAAACATTGTTTCTGAGCCTCAAGACCAGGCTAGACTTGTTTTAGCATTCTCACAAGTTTCAGGGATGAATTCTATTTGGTCCAAAAGGTAAAAGGGACTTTTTCAAATTGGTGCCTTGTCGGCCTAATATTGAAACTTATTTTCCCCTCGATTTTTATTAGGTGTCTAGAAGAGACAGGCTGGGACCTTGGAAAAGCCGAGGCAGCTTTCAAAATAGCACACCAGGTATAAATAGGTTATAAAAGCAAGTATGTCAAATATACTGATTCATTTAATGTTGGCATTTTAGGAAGGAAGAATACCTAGTGAAGCATTCTGCCAATAAACCAGATTGAATTGATGACTGCTTTTTGGTCTGATCCTTCAACCTTTCAGAAATTGATTCCTGAGGAATGTATTATATAAATTATGAAGATGGAGATGTGCTTTTAAACTGAAATAAAATTCGATATGGCCTTGCTAACGAGCTTGATCGTGGTTGTAACGGCCTAGATTTTAGCTTTTTATCTTTTGAATCCTGGATGCTGGCTTTTTTCTCCCCATTTTTGTGGAGAATTATTGAGAGTCAAGACGAGGAAGTGAATTTGAGTCCCCAAAAGTCTCGTAAAAGAAAGTACAACTATCTGCATGTGGTTTTTTTAATAATTAATACTAACCCTTAAGACAGTGTCTGAACCCATGATCCTTAAGTAATAGTTTGACATTTGTGTCGAATGACTTCATGGTGGAAAGAAAGCTCCAAAACGTATTGCATTTGTTCTTTTATTTGTTAATTATTTAAACCAATTTTAGTCATTTAATGTCAAAATTTTATATTTAGTAGGACAAGTTTACATCTAGCCACTTTTCAACTTCACAGATCTCTTTTCCTTTGCGCTCTGAGTAGTCTTTGACCTATTTTAAAATTTTATGGATCAATAGTTTCTTTTTGAATCGAAAGAGAAATTTTCAAAATTACCTGGTCAAGACATATTTTTCCAAGAGAAAAATATTTTGCCTTTGGGTTTGAAAAGTAAAGACCACAGACAGAGGCTGCTGGTGTCATTGCCAATGACTCTGTAAGCTTGATACCCGTCTCTGCCTCAACATTCATTAGCTCCCACATGGTGAGTTTCTCTGTATGATCTGGTTGTGTTGGATAACCTGGAGCAGGTCTTCAAAGCAAAAAAAAAATAATCAAAATTTGAGAGAGTAATTTTAGCCAATTTTCAAACCTTATTCCCATAAAGTTTGACTTCCAAAGGTCATTTTTTGACAATGTTTCATTTGAAGCATAACCCCAAAGGTCTGTGCGAACAGTCAGGTGTAGGCACTCAGCAAAAGCCTCCGATAAACGATCTGCCAAAGCGCTTACCATGATAGAAGAATAATCATCATGTTCCTCATTGAACCTGAAATAAAAGTGACAACTTTAAGTACATTGTGTCAAACAATTCAGCAGTTTATACTTTTTGCAAAGTTCTTCACATCCAAAGCCAACAGAGACTGCAAACATTCCAATAAAATCTTCCTTTCTTGTGCTTAAAGGAGCCACATAATCTGACAAACATAGACAAGGATCACTAACCTCTAGAGTCTCAACTTGCTGTCGTAATCCGTGAATTGCTATAAAAAAAGTATAAAATAACCAAGCTTTTTTAGGGATAATGATAGTTAGAATTTAAACTCACTCTGGATGTGTGCACCAGTTTTATCATCAAACAACTTTATATCATCTCCAACAGAATTTGCTCTATAAAATCCGACCACACCCCTTGCTTCTAGAGAATTGTCCTGAATAATTTTATTCAGCATCTTTTGCGCATCATCAAAAAGTTTCTTAGCTTCATTTCCTGTTGGAAGTGTTTTAGTTCACTTTAAAGAAGCGCAAGTTTAAAAAATTTAGCTTTTTACCAACATTCCCATCATCAAAAATTTTTGGGTATCGTCCGTTTGGATAACGTCCTCTCAATTCCCAGACATCAAAGAAACACTTCCAATCAATGAATGGAACAAGGTCAGCCAAAGGAAAGTTCTTATAAACTTTATGTCCAAGAAAAGTGGGTTGGACTGCTGAGAAATCCATCCAATTAGGCTTCAATGATTTCTCTCTTGCCTTTAATAAAGAACATCTTGAAATTTTGCCACAATTATGTTTGCAATCCATAAAAATTGCTTTACTTTTTGCAAGGTAAAGTACTTCCTATCCGTTAAATTGTTGTAGTGATCTTGACGAATGTCTTCATATTCATATTTAAGTTCATCAAAAAAGTCATCATGACCATCCTCATCTAAGAGATTTGAGCACTAAAAGTATTTCAAATATAAAATCTGAAAAGTACTGATATTTGAAAGGCAATACCGTGACAACACTCTTGGAGGCATCCAAAACGTGTACAACTGGTAAACTATACTTAGGAGCAATTTTTACAGCAGTATGTTGCTTTGATGTCGTAGCTCCCCCTATGAGAAGGGGAATACCTATACTTAACCGTTCCATTTCTTTTGCAACATGAGCCATTTCAGACAACGATGGGGTTATCAAACCTTGAAGAAAGGTAAACTCAAGTCGTATTTTTTTGGCATCATACAAAAATTAATTCCTTACCAGACAAACCAAGAATATCGGCTTTTTCAGCAATGCAAGCTTTCATTATGGTTTCGCAAGGGACCATGACTCCAAGATCGATTACCTTCGTTTTAGGAAAGAGCATAAAAAACCTTGACAGTTAAATAACCTCAAAATATCATTCATCTTACTCTGTAATTGTTACATCCAAGAACAACTCCCACAATATTTTTTCCTATGTCATGAACATCTCCCTTGACTGTTGCAAGTACAACAGTCCCTGAATAACGTGACTAAAAATAAAATTCAAACAGCAAGCATTTGGCTAATTTTTTCTTGATAAATGAAATTCTTTTAATTACATTAGTGTCACCATCATCACCATCCTTTTCAAGCTCCATGTAGGGTATTAGATGGGCTACAGCTTTTTTCATCACTCTCGCAGATTTTATCACCTGGAAAATATATTTTTGTTGCTCTCACTAATTTCAATCTACAGCTTTTCTTTTCTCATACTTGAGGCAAAAACATTTTTCCAGCTCCAAAAAGGTCTCCAACCAGTGACATTCCATCCATTAAAGGTCCTTCAATTATGTTTAGTGGCCGAGGGTACTTTTTATTGTTTAACCTTGCAGCCTCTGTGTCTTCAGTAATGTACTTATCAATTCCCTACAAATGAATCCATTTAAAAGATAAAATGAAAATACTTTTGTACATATTTACCTTGACCAACGAGTGTTTTATTCGTTCCTCAAGGTTCAAGGAACGCCAGTCATTTTCTTTTATTGTACTCTCAGTTGCATCAGTTTCCTAAATGATCATTTTTTATTTACCCAATACATTTAGATAAATCTATGAAAGAGGGCAATGACCTGATGGTTTTGGGCGTATGTTAGGAGTCGTTCCGTAGCATCATTCCTCTTGTTCCACAATATATCCTCGCATAGATCCAACAACACCTTGGGGATATCATCATAAACAGGAAGGTTTCCAGCATTTACGATTCCTAAGTTTCAGAAAAATTTCCGTCAACTCTAATGCTTTTTGAACTTTTTTGCTTTTAACTCACCCATATCCATACCCGCCTTGATGGCATGGTACAGAAAGACGCTGTGCATTGCTTCACGGATTTTCTCTCGGCCGCGGAAAGCAAAAGAAAAATTGGAGACACCACCTGAGACCTTACATCCTGAAATTTGTTTAAAATGTTAAAAAATTGAAAATATAATTTTCCAAAAATCCACTATCTTGCCTTTACAAACTTCCTTTATTTTCTTTGTAGCCCTTAAAAACTCGATGCCGTACGTATCATGCTCAGACATTCCAGTGGCAACCTAAATTCAAGGTAACCATAAGGTTTTGAAAAAGCTCAAAGCTGAAGTTTGCCTCACCGTCAAAATATTAGGATCAAAAATAATGTCATTTGCATTGAAACCAACAGTGTTGACGAGAATGTCAAAGGATCTTTTGCATATCTCCACTTTCTATTAAATAAGGTTCAAAGTTGTCCTTGAAATATAAGATCTTAAATTCAACTTGCTCTTTGCTCATCCGCAGCTTGTCCAACTTCATCAAAAGCCATGACCACGACAGCAGCACCATAACGTTTAATCAACTTTCCCCGATTAATGAATTCCTAAATCATCTTTAATCTTAACTGAGCCTGGGAACATTTAACCGTAATGATTACCTTCTCCCCTTCTTTAAGAGATATTGAGTTCACAATACACTTTCCTTGACAGCAACGTAGGCCTGCTTCAAGGACAGCAAAGTCTGATGAGTCCTAAAAAATTATATACAATGAATTTATTTTATTCTGCATCTGAGCAAATGTCTTAACAAAGGATTCCAAATTTCTTCAAAATTACCAAACAGAGAGGAACTTTGGCAACATCAGGCTCTGCAGCAATAAGGTTGCAAAAACGTGTCATAGCAGAAACACTGTCCAACATTCCCTCGTCCATGCTAAAAGAAAAACAGATATAAAAGTGTTTCATCTACCATGGAAAGTTTAGTTTACAGATTTCAGTAATATCGAAAAATTTCAAGGTGCTAGAGCATGCATTCAAATAAAACAAAGGTTTTTTAAAAATATTTCTTTGAAAATGAACTAACTTGATATCTAAAATTTGAGCTCCCTTCTCAACTTGACTTTTAGCAATCTCTATAGCAGCCTAAAAATAAAAGACTAAGCTATATTTCTTTAGTAAATAAGCAAAAGACATATTTTTTTACTTCATAATTTCCTGCTACTATTAACTTTGCAAAGACTCTAGAACCAGCAACATTGCATCTTTCGCCAATATTTACAAAGTTTGTGTTTTCTCCTAAATTCATTGCCTCAAGTCCAGAGAGCATCATGTGATTGTCACGTATTCCCAACTTACGAAGCCGAGGAGGAATTCCAGTTAATGCATCAGAAAAAGCTTTTATGTGTGCCGGAGTAGTGCCACAACAACCCCCAACCTTTTAATAAAAATAAATAAGGTTAAATAGCAACTACCTATTTGAATGAAACTGAATTATTCCTTACCAAATTCACTAGTCCAGAAGCAGCAAATTCTCTTAACTGAGAAGCCATCATTTCAGGGGTTTCATCGTATCCACCAAAAGTGTTTGGAAGTCCTAAGAAAAAAATTTGTAATGGGAAATAAAAATAAAAACTATTAAATTTATTACCAGCATTTGGATAACATAAAACATATGCATCTGTCACTTCACTTATGGCTTCAATAAATGGTCTCATTTCAGTTGCTCCAAGGGCACAGTTCAAGCCAATGCTAATGTAAAGTAAAGAAATTCAAAGTTAAACTCTTATATAAAGTAAGTCCCAAATATTTTTATGAAATGAATAAAATGTTGTTACCACAAGGGGTTAGAATGTGAAACACTCGTTACAAAAGCTTCTCCAGTTTGACCTTTAATGTGGGAAATTCTTGAAAGAATTTTGCTTTTGAATTTCCAGAACTATTTAAGTGAATTGCGTTGAAAATTACCAGAGAGAGTTCGTCCGCTCTTATCCACAATTGTTCCAGATATCAAGATAGGAACGGGATCGTATTCTGATTCAAATAAATCTTGAATAGCAAAAAGAGCTGAAATTGTTAGTCAAAACATTAGTTCACGAAAACTAGTATTTGGCAGCTTAAAATTATCTAGGGCAAGTAATTTATCCAATCGGTAGCCAATTACCAGCTTTGGAGTTTGCAGTGTCAAAAATCGTTTCAACCAGAAGAACATCTACCCCTCCATCCAGAAGGCCACGGACTTGTTCGGTGTAGGCTTTGGTAAGCTCAAAAAAAGCTATTGAAAAAGAAAACTTTTAAATAAATGTATGTGAGAAAAATTCCGACATAATAGCATGCATTCAAATCCTTTGGGAGACCATACTTATATTTCTGTAGTGAGGCATTTCCACAGATGGTGATATGGATAAGGTTCGGTTTGTTGGGCCTATTGCTCCTGCAACGAAACATGGTCTTCCTTGCTTTAAACTGATATCTTGAGCAGCCTTTTTGGCAATTTTTGCAGACTCGTAATTCATCCTATAGGAAAAAAAATTTTAAGTACCGTAATTAAAAAAGATCAGGGGCATAGAAACTTGCTTGTAAACTTGCTCCTCCATTCCATAATCTGCCTGCGCAATGGAAGTTGCAGAAAAGGTATTTGTCTCGCAGATATCAGCTCCAGCCTCAAAGTATTGGTAATGGATGTCATAAATAACCTCTGGTCGGGTCAATGAAAGTATGTCGTTGTTGCCTTTCAAAGGGAGACGAAAGTGTTGGAACATGTCACCCCTGTAAATATCAGTCTGAAATTGTTTAACCTTTGCAACGTCAGTGTAAATCACCTGAAGTCCTCCTCCTCCAAAGATAATCTTTGAATCATTGTACCCATGGCACCATCAAGGATCAGGATCCTCTTCTGAAGCTCAACCTCAAGCTCTGCTCCAATCCCTAAAAAGAATTAACCATTATTAAGTCACTTCAGTATGAAAACGATTTCAAAAACTATTTACCATATGCTTTTGTGACCTTATTTTTGGCAACCATTTTTATGGATCAGTCTCAGTGTATAAACGTCGAACTCATAAAAAGTTGTATCTTCAAGGGTGATCTTTGACTGACATCCGATTCAAAATCGTGCAATCGAACAAAATCTTACACTCTTCCTTCCTATAAAAACCTGTTGGACTTCAATTCAACACAAAACTCTCAGCATGTGGCAGGGGGTGCAACTGGGTCAGTGAGTGAGGAATGACAAATTAAGCTCCAATTGACAATTGCTGTATTAATAAACGTCTTTTTACGTTATACTTTATTACAAAATTTAAATCTAACCGGTTTTTCTCGCAAGTTACAATGCCTTTACTTCTTTGTATCAGTGCAGGTGTTAAAACTTGTTTTTACCCACTCAAAATAAAGATTCTGTTCTCAGCCAGGGTAATTAACGTAGAATAAACAAAAACAATTAATGGCATTTTTTTAATAATTAAAATTATTAATATAGCAGTGAAGTGACAAACTTTAGATTGCACCGTTCGAAACAACATCGAAAAATTTTGCAGCCTAGTAAACCACAACAGTTTTTAGGGTTGTACACTTTAAAAAGTCCCCACACTGAAAGTATAACCTACCCTTAATGTTTGGTGGTGATATTATTATATGTGTTGACAAGAGTTCCACAGATGTGACTGAGAGCAACCAAGAATCTGTGGTGGTCACGAAACCTCGATCGTTGGTAAAACTCAACATTGATTCTTTTGACAAGCTTTTACCTGGAATTCAGCCTCAAAATGGTTGCTTAGAGAGATACAAATGTTTAGGTTACTCACATCTTTGTGGCCAAAACCCTTGGTTAAAATCATGGCAGGTTCTTGATGTTTATTCAATCAAACATAAGTGAATACACAAGGCTAAAGTCACATAGCTGAGCAATTAATTTTGGTAAAAAGGTTAAATTTTCAAATATTGATATTTTTAAAAGTTACAACATTGCAGTTGTCGACACAGTGGGCAATTAATATTGGAATTAAATTTCAAATAAGCAGAAGTGGAAAGTAATGAAAAAGGAGTTTGCAATTTCTATATGGACAAGGTACCTAAATTTTATGGTTTTGCTTCTTGATTTATAAAGAACGAAGTTGCAACTGAATGAATAATCTTTTGACAAATGGCTACTTATGGGGAACACTAGGATAAATTAGTGAGATGAGATCTTTGCGATACCAAATTTATGAAATCAAGGGGTTCTTTGGAAAAAAGCTCTGGTACTTTTTCGCAACCTCAAATGGTGGTCAGCGCAAAGGCATAGGCACAATATCAGATACCATGTTGAATCTAAAATAAAAATTTAGAATGTTAAAAAATTGGTTGTGATTTTAAAAAGTTTGATTCAAATTCTGACTTACTTCTGATTTTTGTACTTATGTCTTATTGCTTTTTGTGGTAACTTTTTGGCTCTAGAGTGTAATTCATGAAGACAAATCAGGCAATCTTTGAAATCTTCAATGGTATAGCCTGTCTTAGCGACCATTGAATCTCCCCAGGCAATAACGCCCAATGTATGAGCAGCCAATGCAACAGCCGAAGCTGCAATAATGGAGGGTGGAAATTGCATAAACAATTCAGCCTCCATCAAGGCCAACTCAACCAGGAATTGTGCAAGATATCTCTCATCACTTGTTTCTGTAAAAATATTGTATTATTGTATGTTCGTAATTTTGGCATGACTTCCAAAACTTACCGAGCACACCAGAAAATCTGGAGAAATGAGTGACAAAGTTGAAGGTCGTTGAGGGGGAACATTCAAAATCCAATGCTTCTAATATAAGGTGTTCCATGCAAATAACCTCGTCCTTTAAGCAAGTGTTATCTGTTATGTAACAGAACTCTGTCACATCTGGCGGATAGCTTTCTTCAAATTTCCTAAAAAAAAAGTTAAAGAAATAGAGTAATTAATTCCAAATTGATTGTGAAAACATCCTCGACTGAACTTACGAGGCGATAAAAATGCACGCTGTCCCCAACAATTGTATCCTGGCCTGTTGCACAGACATTTTAGATAAAAATCTATCTACATAGTTGACTGCCAAGAATAATGTTTCATTGTCCAGTTTGAATTCTTCTGTGACTTCGACCAGCCAATCAACCTAAAATTAATAGTATTTTTTAAGTTTTACATTCGGATAAGGGGGTAAGCGATACATTCTTTGGTTTTATAAGCAATCTCAATCTCCTTTAGTGTGTTGATAAATCATTCATAACTTAGACACTTGTCTTTAGTCATGGAAGTATTTGTCCTTACCAAGATTGATCTCATGCTGAATGTAAGGTCTGGTTGTTGGGTCATATAATTCCATTTTGGCATGAACTTCCTCTGTAAAATAAATTAAAAACTTCATCCAAAACCTACTAGCAGTATTTTTTTTAAAAAAGGTTACCTCTGTAGATTTCAAATGAATAATTATGTCAGCAGAATACACGTCAGAACTACGAATCGGGTAAGACTCAATAGATTGCAGTGAAGTAGATGTTGTTTCCTCGAACTCAGATTCGTCGCTCAGATAAGATGATTCTTCATCGTCGCCAGAAGACTGACTACTATGGTGAAAGAAGTTTTGAATCATCTTTAGCAATAGATTTAAACATGCGTAGAAAATCAAATGGTGAATCATAATTTGGCTTTTTGATTCCCAAAATAGTCTTATACCTTGTGTCAATACTTTCGTTCTCCTCTGATGAAATCTCATCTTCCTCACTATTTTCTGAGCTTTCTGGAGAATTTTGGCTTTCAAAGTTCTTAGGGGGTTCAACCGGACATGAAGGTTGAAAACTACATCTGTTGACAAAATTAAAATCATTTAAATAAATTCCATATAATGAGCAATGGATATCCCGCAATGAGGACAGATCATTCACCTGTTCAGGGTGGACACCGGTGGTGGCACAGGCCAAAAACCTGTCTCTGGAAGCTTTTGAGGTGCAACACATATAACTTCTATTTGATCAGGTAATTTCTGAAATAAAAATAGATATTAGCTTATTTCAAATTATACGCCCAACACACAATGTCCTTACCCAAGAGTAAAAGTCCATCTTAAAAGAGTTGATCAAGTTCAAAAAGAACACAAGCAGAAAATCTTGAAGGGGTCCACTTTTTCTTCACACGTCGTCCAAAGGGAAGAGATCTTTCAAGACTGATTTAAATATTGGTTATTGTTCTTCTCGACCTGCAAGTGGCAGTCCAGGTTCAGACTTCACTTTTCCCACCCCAGCTGTTCCAACCATCATTTTAAAGGGAGGTCAATCATCGGTGATGCCTCCTCAGTCGACCCTAACTTTCACACCGCCCTAAACTGAGCGAAACACACGGGGATGGATGGATGCATTCTCCTCTTAAATGAATCCTCCTCAAGAACAATTTAATCAGTGGATCTAAGACGTAAAAAATAAATTTGAGAGTAAAATTTCACCTAGTATTTGATGGATCTTCATGACTCCCAACATTCTTGTCACCATGAGGGCTTCATTTACCCTGTTAATTGTTACTCAGCAAG
>Ga0194133_10007123_pt1 | contig 13510 bp, 5 predicted proteins | sample TA2KigOf40mmetaG_FD_155448 | JGI IMG/M metagenome (GOLD analysis project Ga0194133, IMG submission 155448) | Freshwater microbial communities from Lake Tanganyika, Tanzania - TA2015055 Kigoma Offshore 40m | ecosystem: Environmental > Aquatic > Freshwater > Lake | place: Tanzania: Lake Tanganyika...
GGCATCCATTGCTGACATTGCAGATTCAATGAGACAACAGCTTCTGGTTTTAGTTGACTGGGCAAAATTTATTCCTGTCTTTGCTGAACTTGAACTAGATGATCAGGTAATCTAAAAAGTTACAAGAAAATCAGATTGGCAGATTTGAATTACATTAAGTTATAACAGCTAACATGTCAAAATATTCATTATTGGGGATTTATTGTTATTCCAGTTCTCAAATGATAGTGTAGCCAAGGTTTTGGAATGTATTTGAAGACCCCTTTTTTCCAAAACACAGTCAAGTACTTTGAGACAATCATAAACCCAAACAATGTCTAGGAATAACCAGTTTTTTCTATCCATCTATATATTTATATAAATGGGCGTACAGATGTTTGTCCGTCTGTCCATCTGTCTGTCTGTCTGTTGGTATGTGGAGCTAATGGAAATCCAACCCCTTGCACTGATCTTGATGAAATTTTGCACACACATCCCCTTTTGTTCAAGGAAGGTTTTGGTGCCAATATGACCCCGTCCCCTCTCCCCGCCTGGGCCTGGGGGGCTTGAAATCCTATAAGCTTAAGGACACATTTTTTACAAAACAAAAGGTGTGCGGCAGGTTGCAAATTAACCCGGGCAGCGCCGGGTACCTCAGCTAGTATTTAATAAGGCCTTATTCCTCTACCATTGATTTTTTTCATCAACCTGGAAAATTTGCCTAGTTTGGGTTGATTTGGATCTTGTAAAGTCTCATTGTTTGTTCAGTACAGAATTGCAATAAAATAAATGAATTGACCTTTTACTTGAAACTATTTTACAGGTTGCATTACTAAGGGCCCGAGCTGGTGAGCACCTTTTGCTCGGGGTAGCCAGACGATCTTTAGAAGCTGGAGACCTTCTTCTTTTGGGAAACAGAATGTTCATCCCAACTAAGGAAAAAGAATATGGACTACAATGGGGAAACGAGACCCAAGTATATGTTATTCATTCAATCAAGATTTCGACTAAATTTTTACATTTTTAAATTGGAAATTCTATTTTTTGCAGAAAATGATGGTTCACAATATAGGGAACCGCATCATGCGTGAGCTGGTTGAACCTTTTCGAAAAATTGGTGTTGATGACAATGAATTTGCATGCTTAAAAGCAATTGTCTTCTTTGATCCCAATGCAAGTGGTCTAAAAGACAAGGAAAAAATTGACAAGTTTAGGCAAGATATTCAGGTAGATTTTAACTGTATGGCTAAGTTTTAAAGCTGTGAGAGAGTTTATAACTTACAAATGCCTAGGTTAACTTGGAAGATTATATAAGTGATCGTCAGTATGATATGCGAGGTCGTTTTGGTGGAATGCTGCTTACCTTGACAAGCTTGCAATCCATCACAGGCCAGATGATCGAAAAGATCAATGAGGCCAAGAAGTCTGGCATCACACAGATAGACAACTTGCTTCAAGAGATGCTACTTGGTAAAGACTGACTATGTAATTTAGAGGGCAGCTCCAACATTTTATCTCTTATCTTGATTCCCTTTGGTTGTATTTGTCTTTTATTCTTCACTTTTTGACTGATGTTAAGTTAGCCCTCACCGACACTAAAACAAATTTTAAAAAAAATGCCTGAATGAAGTCAATCAAAAAAGTGTCTGAAAGTGAATTAAGCTAATGTTTTTCTCAAAATTTTGTTGTCTCCATTTGTGAAACTATAGAAACACATTATTTGTTTAACAAAACTGAATCTTTGATTGGCATTCACTATTATCATATTTTCTAAGAAATATTTAATTTTGTAAAAAAACATATTTTTTTAGAGGAATAGGTTGGAACTTTTTGGTGTTGGTGATGTCTATCTAAATTTTTCGCATTTTTCTTGTATTTATGTTTATGATTCGACTAGATTGTTTGAATGATTGAAAAATCATATTTTATTTTGTGCAATTCTGAATTGTCTATAAGTTGAAAACCATATGTTTGTCAAAGTTTAATTTGTGAATCTGTGTGGTTGTGTGGATTCAAGAAAATTGATGTCAAATGTGGAATCATTGAAATAAAAGTTGCCAAATCCTAAATCAGCTCCATGACTTTCATCTCAATGGGTTTTATCAATGGCTTGATCTTTTTCCAAAAGAGAAGAGCAGAAGATATTCAAGAAATCAGGGATGATTAAAATTGTCTTTAAATATCATTTTCAAACTGACTCTGAACAAGCCCGTAGGACAGCCTGGACAATTGATTCTTAAAAATTTTCCTCAGTCCAAAACCATATGACTGAAAGTAAAATGTCATTTTGCTTATTTGTAGCCACTTCCTCTGTTGTTGCATCCGGATTCCCTGTCATTCAATGCTCGGCCCAATCTTATCAGCAATTGCATCAAAGGCAAACAGGTAATTAAAATCAACCCACATAAAACTTATATTAAATCTCAAAAAAAGTTATTGTTTTTTTCAGATTCTTCATGTGAAGATATGAAATTCATGCATCATCAAATCTGAGATAAAATATTGATTAAAAATATGTGAAAGCCTGCATTATTATTATGTTGGGGTGGGATGTGCTGGCTGGGTATAAGGATAGATTATTGTAGGGCAAAGATGTTTGAAATAAAAATGTGAGGTGGGTCTGAAGGAATTGAGAAGCCTTAAGATGATAAGTAGAGTAGCAGCAAGAAAAAGTTAAATTTCACAGCAAACATAATATGACTTACCTATTCAAAAAAGACAAATGACAAATGAGAGTCAGTAAGACAAAAAAATCGAAGCAATGATCTTTGGGATACCTCCTTTTGCTATCCCTATACACATGTTATGTATGTTTATTGACAAATAAATTTTGAGTGTCACTGCTGTACTCTTTGCAGTGCCCTGAGCTTTCATTGCAAAAGTTTTGTTTATCCTTGCATGATTAATTTTCTTTCTTCATGGTCAGCTGTTAACTCAAAAGCCAAAATGAATATTGAGCAAATGAGAATATGGGAAGAAATTAAAGGCTAAACGGAAGTCTGGTCACTGCCTTTACCAAGAAAATAAGGGCTTTTCGTTAAGCACTCGATTGCACTTTCACAACCATATAAAGAAAGAAGACTCCTTTGAGGTTAGAAAATGAGGAAAAATGAAAATGTAAATAAATAAATATTTTGTCTTGACCAAACACATACTGAAAAAAGCTTTTTCAATTGCAATAATTTACAAGTAAATTCACTAACTATAACTTCTGTGAGAATCATTTTTATTGTTTTTAATATTTCGGTGACAAACTGCTGGATGTGCTGATTCTCAAACAAAAACAGAAGCAGTCATTTTTTGGTGAAAAAATGGAGTGCCAATCAAGATTGGAGATCTTACCTTTAAAACAAACAACACAATAAAAGTCTTAGGTGTGACGATGAATGAGAAACTACCGTGGTTTCCTCATATAGACAATGTGGTGAAAAAAGCAAAAAGCTTATAAACTCAGCATTAAAATTTATTAGAAATAAACTGAACTTAAAACAATTTTTAAAAGTGAAAACTATAGCCAGTTTTTTTCAACCTGTTTTTATGGTTGCCACAGTGACACAACCCCTTATTGTGATAAAAGACCATTAACATTATTGCATTTTAGATCACTCTGAATCGCTATGAGAGATCACAGAAGACTACGTCAAAGAGCTGAACTTGACAGACTGGGCCGCACAAGACCTCTTACCTGGACAAAATATCAAACAGCCAGCCTTCTCATGATTTTGTGAGATATGGTTTCCCTATATGACTGAAAGAGAATCTTTTATCAAACGCTTACATCAAAAGACGGAGGCCGGGACGGCTGAAGTTCTATGACGATTCAAAAATGCGGATTGGCAGTCAGTTTTTTGGAAACAGACTTGGACTTCTTGGTGAAATCGACTTCGATTGGGCAGACAGATTAACTGACGGTACTATAAGAACTAAGCTAAAAAAGTTCTTCAACATGACAACCACTGATGGTGAGGTGGTTTTTCCCCTGGGTGGGGCAAACGAACTTTCATCAAACCACAGTTTTCCACCTCTGACCGAGCCATCAGGGGCTCTTCAATGCCCCCGCCATGGCGCCCATGGCTTGCCTGCACTAATGAATGGACATCGAAGAAGAAAACCTGGAAATTGCTGAACTCTTGAACTTATTAATTCATTAGTGCCTAATGTTTCTTACCAAGTCATGTCATAATTGTTGTTTTGTCTGCAAATTAAACTAATAAAAGTCATAATAAATTCATAAACTATAGACCCTCAGATTACCAGGTAAACTGTTTTTTATTTTATTTTTATAATTTGCCTATAGCTGGCAAAACAATCATTAAAGGCGCACTGTAATCTGGTTGGAAATTATCTTGGGCCAAAGATTTTCGCCTTAATTTCTGGTAGGGGTTTGAACCCGCAACCTTCAGTCCCCCAACAAAGTGCCATGACCATTAAGCCATAGTAACCCCAAAGCTCCAAACTTTGGATCTCACTTCAGATTCCAAACTAGCTTCACTAATAACTTCTAGAGTAAATTTATCTTTTTTACAACTAAGCTAAACATTTTGGCTCAGAAAATGTAAAATTTGATAAAAATTTAAAACTGTTGACTATTGACTAAAATTTGACATTAAAACAGTCTTTGATATTACTTTCTAATCTCATTTTGCATTGATCAAGGTGGTAAGAAAATGCATTGAGGCGCCAGTATGAATTTCTCTCTGACAGAAACTTTTGTAGCACTAAATAACGTTTACAACCAATTGATCAAGAAGAGTTGAAGTGAGGGGTTCTGATTTTTGTAAGCCAAGTGATATTTAGCCACAGGTATGTTTCCTTCATACTTTATACAATCAATCATGTCAGTGTTAATTAATTGTTCAAAACTTTGTGTTGCATGAAATTCTTAAGTCTGATGGTTTGACAGTATAAAAGCTTTATTGTGTGATTTTGAAAGTTTGTGAAATTACACGTTACTGCTTCAAAATCTTTAATGCATCACATTACTATTATTTGGAACTTGAAAATGTATTTTGATGATATTATAATTCATCAACCAACCTTTTTTTTGCACTAGCCAACCTGGGCCCAGCGCTGCACAGGAAAAATTTTATAAGATTAAGTTATCCATCTGGACATTTTTTGTAAAGTGTTTTTCCTAAAAGTGATCTGTTTAGGATACCAGGGGGTTGGGTTGGCAGGATAATACTTGAGTTAAGAACCTTCCCTGAGTTGATGTGGAGGTCTGAACAAAATTTGGTGGAGATTGGTACGGCCGTTCCCACGTCAAAGAGGGAAATAGGTAAAAACAGTCTCTATATAGACTAGCCAAGCATGGCCCAGCACTTCCCTGGAAATTTTTTACACATTTTTGTAAAGCAAAGTTTCTTCTCCAGTGATCTGTTTAGGTTTTGGAGCTTGGGTTAACACTATTTTGATAAAGACACATGTTAGCAAATAGATTATAAATGCTTTCTTGTGGACTTGATTATTTGATTATCTTGTCTCTTGACATATGATTATGATTAATGTGAAAGAGGAAGGAGATGGAAATGCTTGACTTGGATGCAGTTGAAAACCTTTGTGGAGAAATGGTTGGTGTAAATAAAAAATGGAATTTTGTCAATTGTGACTTTTACAAGTATATAAAAGTCATTTTTAATCAATCTTGAGTTTTTTTGTAAGGATCAAAGAATTTTTCATCCATATTTTTTAAAGGTTGCAAAAGGGCTTGTTTTGATGTTGGTCTGATGTTCTGAGGTTGTAAAATGGTTTTACTTATTAATTTTTAAAGGTAAATAAATTTTGAATTGAGAGCATATTTTTTGTGCTTCTGATATGAAACTTTTAGTATGCTGGCCATCACCAGATAGAAGAAATTGGGACTCCCTTGAAAAATCAATGATCCCTTAGATATGAATTTCCAAACTCTTGCTTGCTTGTTTGGTGATTGTTGAAAATTAATGATATATTCAAAGGTCATGCTTCCATAAATGCAAAGTTCCAATGATAATATTATGAAAAGCTTCTTCAACCTTCAAAATTTCATCTTGAAAATCATTCAAAATACAAAAACATATAATATGTTACTGTTATTGAGACTGACTGTCTTTCTAACAAGAGAGAGGCTAAATTTGAAATCTTGATGACCCAACAAATGTTGTTCTAGGTCTGTGAAAAGTTATGCCTTGTCCAATTCAAACGCACGTACGAACAGACAAATTCCTCGAATCTCCAAAAGTAATCTTCCAAAAGTGGGAATGAATTTTCATTAACCATTCAGTGTCTCTTCATGCTTAAAAGTTTACAAGGAATTTTTGCCCTTTCAAAACAGTCTACTCCAAAATGTATTCTGAAGCTTTTTTTCAAATGATCATAACAGGCTGCATTGCAGCAAAATTGGTATTGGTTAGGTCAATTAATTTAATTCACAGTCCACTTTTTGCTCTTATTCTTTGTTTTTTTCTTTTTCATGTGAAAAAAGCCAATGCAGAAGTACTTTACTTACTATAAAGACTGATTAATCAAGTCTCTGATTTTCCTCCAAAGTAGATCTTTTCCCTTTTCATTCAAACAGCAAGAAAAAAGAAAGTGTTCTTCATCCAAATGCTCAGATATATAGCCAAATAGTGTTTCTGATTTTGTGAAAGCTTACAGTCTTAAATGATTATCTGTAGTATAGCTTTCAAATTCAAAAAGTCCTTACAGCAAATCTTTGTCACTGGATTGGCTCAAAAATGAAGCAAAATATTGATTGATTTACATCTTTAAGGAAAATATTTTTATGATATTTATATTCAGAGGTACGCTGTATGGCACTTGGTTTTCTCAGATTCTTGACTCATTAATCCGTTGATATAGGCAATTTCATTGCAGTACTAGCTGAGGTACCTGGCGCTGCCTGAGTTAATTTGCAACCTGCTGAAGATCTTTTATTTTGTGAACAGTTTTCAAAAATGTGTCCTTCAGCTCTTAGTGTTTTAGGGTCCCCAGGCCCAGGGGAGAGGGGGTGGGGTCAAACCTGCACCAAAACCTTCCTTGGACAGCTGGTGATGTGCGTGCAAAATTTCATCAAGATATGTGAAGGGGTTTGGATTTCCATTAGCCCTCGACCACATACCAACAGACAGACATCTGTACGCCCATTTTTATATATATAGATAGAAGATAGAAGATTCTGTTGAGTGAAGTTTTTCTGCTCTCAATTTCGTTGATGCAAAAGTTAAAGTTTGTCATATCACTTCGTATGGAAAAGTCTTTTGATTTCACTACATTAATAACCACTGTCAATCATCCAACATTAACTTAAATTTCATTTCATTTCGTTTATGGCTTTTATTAAGGACTTATTGTTTTACACATTTACAGATCATATGTTAACTTTACAAAAATGTTTTTCCAGTCAGTCCAACCATACATTACGTTTTGTTTAGGCACAATTTTTGATTACACCCTTCAAAGTTTTTCTGCTGATCTTTTAGAAACAAAAAGGGTGGATTGTGAAGCAAATCATAAGCTTTTCTTAATTTCATTACTTTCTATTATTGAGTAGAAACTTCACATCTCTTAAAGTTTTCTCTGCAAACATATCTGAAATAATTATGAAAGTATTTTCTCATCATTTTAGCGTTGAATTAGGATTGCCGATGAAAGCACTCAAGCATAGTCAAAACTGCTAAAATATCTGCATGTTCATGGCTTTATTTTTCACAGTTTTCCTCATACTTTTAAGTGAAGAGGATTTGGACCCCTTTTTTATTCCGTAATGCAACAAGGCTATATCTTCTCAAAAAAGAAAGTCATTGGCAAAACAAGTCAAAATTACTTAAAGCAGCAAAACAAAATAATTAGCCAAAAAACAATGTTTCAAATTGCAGAAAAAGCCTTGAATGTATGGATGGATTTTGGTTTGATATTAAATAAGCTACATCAAGATTTGACAAAATTATGTTTGTTTTCCCAGCTCTACTGTCTATGATCCTAATGTTTGTTACCTGAGCTTTGCTGAATAAATACCGCTTTGACAGTTGACACCCTTCCTGCACCCTGGTATCCTTGTCTATAACTTTAAAAATTGCAAAAAGGATTAAAACTTGACATCATCAATTTATCTGCTAAGCAGATGGGCCCTGACCCAACCCGAGCTTACTTTTCCCTCGCAGTAAATAAGAGGCCGATCCATCTCTGACCTGGGTACTTTTTGACCCGACCTGAAGAGATTTATTTTGATCCAAAGGGAAAAAATTGAAAAATTTGAGATTGTGAGGGGAAATTTTTCAAATCCAAACCCAAAACAAAAATGACCCAACTCGAGCAACAAAAAAATTGACCCAGACCCATCACTAGTTTTGAATCTTAAACTATCTTGAGTTCTATATTTCATTCCTGAATCAAAACCTCCACAGATTTTATAGTCATTTTTACAATTTTAGTTGTCACCACACTTGACTATATAGTTGCATTATCAAAAATATCTTAAGTATAAGGAATTTAATTGTGAGATGCAACTGTTGAGAAGTACCACAAAGGTCAAGATATTTTTGGTAATGCATCTTTAAAGTCAACATGTCTATTTCTGATTTAAGTTTTTGAGTTTTTCAAATTTTAAAACTTTCCACCAGAATAAAAAGTTTTGTTTGTTGTCATTCAAAAAAAATACAATTTTTTCCAACTGTTTTTGTGAATAAATCAAAATGATGCAGAACAATTCCAAAGGGATTGCAGTGTGCACTAGTTGAATTTCACCCATGAGATGACCTGTCATCATTCTCTTACAAATTTTGTTTTCTCCACATCTTTCTTACCAAAAGATAGATTGATGAAAGTCTTTTTTCCATCTCATTTTAATAAGATTGTTTTGCATTTGCACCATTCTTGATTATCATTTACAACATTTGGTCATGTATAATGAACTACAATGTTGTTTAAAAAGGATTTACTATATTTAGGAACCTGACACAAAAGGGCTTATGAACAATGCGGGAACAAAGGAATGAAAATCAAGTGCCTCAGACTTCTGCAGCAGAACCACCAAGAGGGACACCAGCCAAAAAACAAACTGTAAGAAAATTATTTTGATGTTTTGCTAGAGTAATAATTGCTATGGAAAGATAATTATTTTCACAATTATGTCAGATGATAGCTAAACTTTTGTCAGGTCAGCTTAGATTTATGCAGGTTGGATCAAGCAGGGTGAATATTAACACTGAATATGTACAATATACTAGAGATGGGGTCAGTTAAGGTCAATTTTTTATTGCTCAGATCAGGTTGGGTCAGGTCAGCCATCTTTGGTTTGAGTCTGGGTTTGGAAAATTTCTTCTAAAAATCCCAAAATTTTCAATTTTTTCCCTTCGGGTTGAAAAAATCTCTTCAGGTCGAGTCCAGAAGTACCCGGGTCAAAGAATGGTCAGCCTTTTATTCACTGCGGGTCAAAAGTATGATTGAGTCAAGTCAGGGCCCCTCTCTACACCAAACACCTAAAGAAAGATGTTGGACAGTTTTTTGCAGTTTCATTAAACCCATATTAAAGTTTTACAACAATACCTTTATGTTTAGTCTATATTTTGGAAGTTTTTGAGAGTATGCTTAAAGCATATTAATATCTTACTTTGGAAAAATAGTTCCAAGTTTTGATCCAGAGGGTGAAAAATTCTCCTGGTTCAGGTCAAAAAATAAATGTGTTATTTGGAAAGCACCAAAGGAAAATAGGTTTATTAAAACTAATTAAAGGATTTTGCTGAGATAAACAAACCATTTTACATTAAAAGTGAAGATTTTGATAGTCAAACATGAACCCTGAAAAATTAAACTTTTCTTTTATAGTTGTTTTAATGCAGATAATTGAGCTTTAGTGGTGTGACTTAAATAGTTTATGGACTCTATTCCTTGAATGTAAGTGAACTGAGGGAAGTCACGCAAGAACTTTAGTGTTTTTCAAACATGGACCCTCAACTCATCCCCTTCTTTTTTCTTTAACTGCAAATTGTATTTTACAAAACACTTAAGGAACCTGAAAAGGGAAAGGCTGTTTTATAAGATTGAAGCTACTCATGTTTGTTGACATTTGGGTGAAAAACAAGTGAAAAGGGGTCGCTGTTGTTGAAATTAAGATCAAATGTTGTGGGCTCAAATCTTGGCAATTATTCAAAAAATTAATTAAGGGGTCGACATGGCTGAGAGGTGGTAGGCACCTGACTGAGAACTAAGATCTGGGGTTGTGGGTTCAATCGCCGGCCACCCAAGCTAGAAATTCTTCAACTCTGGATTGCAAAAAAATCAACAAGGCATTCCCAGTCAGGGTGATAGTAATATGCAGTGACCATAAACTTCTATGGCAGGATTCTTTTAAAGATGTTGATCATTCGTCAACATTGACTGAGTCTATACTGCACAAGATTATTATTATAATCAAAGTTTTCAGACACTTTTCTCCAACATGTCCAGGAGATTGCATAGAAAAACCACATAAACCAGTGTAGGTTTGTTTCTATGATTGCCTTCCCCTTTTGATGCTTACTTAGCAGAATCTGGATCTAAAAAAAGATTAACAAGGTCAACCAGCTCCTTAAAAAGCTCAGCTAGTGTTAACTGGGGGAGCATAAAACTTAGCCTAGTTTCCTGAGCAAGGCCTTTCGACCCTTATTTGAGCGTGAAAATTCCAAACCAATTAGGATTTTTTCTGCCCATTTCTGTTGGGTTTTTCATAATGATTAATCAGCTTTACCCATACCTGGTTAAACTCGTAGAAGTCTGCAACCTGGACAAATATTACAGGACACATTGTATCCATCCGAGCGACAAACTTTCAATACCTGGCCTGAAAAAAATTATCACTGTTGGCCATAATCACATAAAGAGGTCATGATGATAATGAAGCGGAATTATGGTTTATCCATCCCTAGCGAAGCGAAGGAGGAGTTTAGAAATTTTCCATAGGGATCTGTTTAAGAATGCTTGACATCATGTGTCCTTCCGCCTGTGACCTCATTCTCCTCCGACACCAGTAAAGCTAGAGGCGCTGAAATTAATCCTTACAGGGATGGCTCCAAAGTTACAGATCAGATTTCTTCTATTTTGCCTAGAAGCTGAGATATTTAAGTTCCAAGTTTTATATTTATATTTTTAATAGCCCCCATAATTTTAAAGCTAGAGAAAAGTTCATGAAATAACATTTTTGTTCAAACATTTAACTAAAATTTTTTTATAAACTTTTCTCTAGCTTTAAAATTGGCAGAGCCATGAACTTTTTAAGTAGGCAGGTTGCTTGGGAGGCTTAGGTATTTTTCCCCACACAAAAAATACCCGCCTACTTAATTTTTTAATATATGAAAGAATCCCAATACCAAATCAATAGACATTTGAAGACAAACTGATTTATTCCATCAAACACACAAGTTTATGTAGGCTTCATGATCAGTGGTAATGGGTAGGCAAGAGGGGTTTTTCCTGCTAGCTAGGAAGGAAGGATACTTGCAGGTTTCAGGTGTTGACATTCACGGGTGTCAGGTGTTATCTAGACAAGCGTTTAGACAGGCCATTAGCCGAGTACATGAAAATGATCTTAGAGCAGATCATAAGATAAAATGGTGCAAGTGAAAACAAGATCAATCGCAATTAAACCGTTAAGGTACTATATAATATATACAAGGAAATTCATTTACTTTAATTTCAAAAGTAAATACATTGATGAAGTACATGTCAATAAAACTAATTACAGATTTTTGCAACTTTGGTTATGAGTTTTGATCAAATCTCTTTTTTCAGGGAAACTCTTCAAACTCAAAGTCAGTTAAATATTTTTCATCCACAATAATTGATCAAAATTAGTTTACCAAAATATTTACTAAGACCTTTTTTCAACATTCAAGCTTTTTATTAAATTTTTGTGGATGAAAATGTCTGACTTGACAAATTTTTTTGATATTTGTCAGAAAATTTCATGCTGATTATGGAAATGCACAACAGGAGCTCCGAGTAGCAACAATAGCTGCACTAAGTCAACAAATCAAAGGTAGGAGGACAATTTTGCTTGTTGTATTATCAATCAACTTAAAACTACCCCTGCAAGATTGAAAGGTTTATTAAATGAAGTGCTTCTTAAAATCCAGTTTAAAAAATCATCAAGTTTTTTTTATTTGGAGAAGGCTAGAACACATTTTTTAGAAATTCAGGATATCACTCTTAGATGAGATGGCTTTTCTTATCCTTTGTCTGAACCAGGGATTGATCACCAATAAAACTCTTTAGATCTACTAATCAAGATGTCAGATTAGAAAAATTGGTCAGCACAGTTGCATGCAAAACTTGCAGATGGTTATTTTTGCCAATATTATTTATCTTAGCTGTCATTAGAACAATATCGTGGATTTTGCACCAAGACAAGAGGCACACTACAAGTTAACACATAAAATTTTGTTGCAGATCGGTACATAAACAATGATGTGCACGTGTACATTACCTATTAGGGTTTAACTATCCTTTTTGACAGGGATGTCATCATAGAGACCAGATATATAGAGGGAGAGCTGGTTTTAAAAATAAATTTTGGGTTTGTGCTTAGGTTTACCAACAGCTGACCCACCTGAGCCGCACGGATTCAGTTGTTGGTAAACCCAAAATCACTACGGTGCAAATCTTTTCTGCAGGGAGGCGCAGTCTATGTATATAATATGTCAATGGGTGTAACGCATAGGGATGGTACATGGAGAGCAGGTTAACCAAAATTCTTGGGGCTTCCAATACCTGCACAGAGTTTTTGCTTTTTCACTTGTTTATTATTGAGGGTCATCAGATAGCAAGAGTTTTCAAACAAAAATTATCTTTTCACTTGAGCAAAAACTCTGCTTTTCTAATAAGGTGTACAAATAAAATCTACCATGCTTAATAAACATTTATCTGGTAGATTTTGAAAATTAAATGGTAGATTTTATTTATACACCTTTAAACATTATTAACTGGTAGACTCTGAGACTTTTACTTATAATAAACTATTATCTGGTAGATTTTATTAAATACTGTATGTTGCAAAAATATTTGCAGTTGTTGAAATTTTGTTAAGGGCCCAGAAGGGTTGCAGCATGACTCTTCTCTGACCAGGTGATTCTTACCTTTGAGAAACTGGTGTGAGCAATTGTAATGCATTTGTTGTGTAGCAATGAAATATACTAACTGAAAGAATTTTTATTTGGTTCAATATATTCACAATTCTTGCTGTTTAGATTCATAAAAAAACCTGCAATTTTTATTTTGGAAGAAAGTCTCCCCCTGAATTATTTAAGATGGAAATTAAAGTTTAATTTTCAATTTTCTTCTGTATCTAAGGATCTCCTCTGAAAATGCCTCTTCCCAATTTGTCTTTTGGGTCATTTTACTTGAAGGAAAGAATAGGTTTCCCTTTTTTTGAGAAAATATGATATCCTGTTACATGCATTTGCTTGGTTGAGGGCAAAACTCAGTTGTTGATGTTGTGGTTTTTTCAATATATTGTACCCTATTTACCCGACTTAGACAATTGTAAAGGAAACACTGTTTTGGCTTGTCAGACCATTGATGA
>Ga0194133_10007125_pt1 | contig 13509 bp, 11 predicted proteins | sample TA2KigOf40mmetaG_FD_155448 | JGI IMG/M metagenome (GOLD analysis project Ga0194133, IMG submission 155448) | Freshwater microbial communities from Lake Tanganyika, Tanzania - TA2015055 Kigoma Offshore 40m | ecosystem: Environmental > Aquatic > Freshwater > Lake | place: Tanzania: Lake...
ATTAGATGAGATGAATGAAATCATCATTAAAATTTGTTATCTTTTGTTTTCAGGCGAAGTTCTCCCCTAATCCATTGGCTTCTCTCCTCTTTACAAATGCTAACAAGGCCACTTCCAATAGTTAAAAAAAAGAACGTGTGTTTTTCAATCAGAGTCGTGCGGAATTTACTTTTACACATCATAATTACAGGAAAAATCGAAATCGAGAAGGAAACAGTGTCTTGTCAACAATTGTTATTGAAAAATGGAACCAGTTTTCTTTACAAGATTTTATTTTTTATTTAATGATGCCTCCCTTTCCTCTCACCCCTACCTCTATTCCCCCCAACAAACTCTTCAAAGCATGACACATTTTCGATAACCCTTGCTGCTGCCATTCCCGTGGACCACTCAAAATTCAAGCCAACCTTTGCTATAATTAATCATTCTTGTTTCATCAACTCAACGAGAAAATGATCTATCTATCTCCCCTGAGAAAAGGACAAACAAGTTTTGAGACCGAATGAATGAATGAACTTTTTTCAAAGAGAAACGAGATGAATTAATTTATTTTTCAAAAATCTTCGTCTATTTTTTTTTTGCAAAAATCGTCTGAAGCACTTTTTGCCCTCCAACCCGATTTGTGAGATCAAACTAATTCAGTGCACCACCCCCAGGACTAGAATTTCCTTTCGATTGATGAAAGAAAGTCATACCAAACCTTCAACTTCTCTTCCTTACCATCACATTCGACAGGCCTCATGAGATGTGTGGGTCGAAACAAAAAGATAAGCTTTCACGAAACTATCCTTTCAGTTAAAGGGGGATCTTTTCCTCATCTTGTGTGTGACAAAGGCAGGCTACACTAACCACCTACAATACGTGTCTCATTTCCGCCCATAATTGTTGAATGTACTTTTGTGTTTAATATTGGGAATTGTACAAGAAGATGAGATCAACATCAAAAAGGTCAAATACTTCACTGGTAATATTAATAGTTGATATTTTGGTACTCTTGGGCCAGGTGGCTCCTATAATTTGGTTTTACTAGTTGAGTGATAAATCTTCGTCTCATCATCTCTTAAGTCTCTTACAACATTTCATTTTATACGTTCGATTGGCATAGAATGCATCACACACCTGTCAAGTTTATTCAATAAAAATTTAATAAGAACACAACTGGATTCATTCTTAAGGGACTTTAAAGTATCTCTACGTCTCCTAAGTTACCACATAATCACAAGCCTCATCGTCCTCCTCCTTTATGGTCATACCATCAAAGTTGATTGTTTCAGAGAGGTGAAATTTTGGGGGAGGCAGAAACGGACCAGCACTCTCATTTCCGGTCCCGTGAACGATGTAACTTCTGTTGTATTGGAGATTTAAGTCGGCTGTTTAACAACTTTGTGTTATTAGTTCAAGTTGAAGATTGTAAATGAGAAAAAATATGATTACCTGTAGGAAGGAGGTGTGAGCCATCCAAACACCACATCTCGAGACCCCGATAAACCATATTCTCGTGACACTCTTCGTCAGCCTATCAATTATATGGGTTAACGTTTTTTACCTAGACCATTCATCAGTTTTTGTTACCGTAACAATACATTTGATGGCCTCTTTTGATGTTTGACATCCAAATATTGTGTTTTGTTTCACCTCCACCATTGCTATTGCCACAAAAGGTAAAAGTTTCAAAGCACCGCAGCAGAGTTTGTCCCAAACTCGCACCAGAGCGGATTCTTTCAAGATGTTGGCGAAACCTGTAGAGATCCAAGGCCTCAACGGTAGGTCTTCATTCAAGCCAATTTTTTCCATGTGACTGAAATGCAAAACCATCAAGCTGAACAGCGAGAAGCTTTTTTTGCTTGCTGGCTTACTTACTTATTTAATTTTGATAATTTGGGGTCTGTGGAAAGGATTCGGCGAAAGAGGTTTAAAAGGTCAGTGATGACATCATCTAAAATTAGATGGAAATAGAGGATGATGGAAAAAGTGAAAAACCTTGGGTTTCAAAAATACCTCCATATTTACAGATGACGCCTGCCAGACCTTTTGACAACCAAAAAGCCTCGATTTCTCTCCCCTCGGTGAGGGACAACATGGTCTCAGCAATAGAAGCAAAGTATTGACTTTGTTCATTTTGGAGCTGAAAACAAATATCAAAGAATTTGAAAAGCCTAAAGTAGCTACATACATGAAAGGAAATCTATGCCTGAGAATCAAAGTCAATGTTGAGGACTCTTTCGCAGAGAAGCCAGAGAACAGTTAAAGTCTTGGCAGGTGGCCAATCGTCTGATATTCTTCCAGCACTTTTTAGCAGCCTATTCATATAGCCAAAACTTTTATCAGTGAAATGTGTCATAGTAATTTTCTCGTGTTGTTACCTTTTGCAATCATTATACGTTCTCTCTTTCCATTTGACAAATTCCCTTTTATTATTTGGGTGAATTGCTTCTTCGCCTAGCAATAATTTCCAAACAAACAACCTGAAAGATTGAAAAATGATTAGCACCTAGTGATGAAAGGTTACCTGTATCAATCTATCAGTTTCACGTACCTCTCAGCTGCAGGGATACAACACCGAAGCGAAAAATTAGTACACTTTTCCAAACTGATTGGGTCGTCCTACAAACAAAGAGGGAATCACTGCATATTTTACTTGGAATAGGTAAATCATAAATGTACCTTAAGTATTGCATCTATTGTTTTGCGCTCGTCCAACCCCCTGAATCCAACTTTTTCATAGTAATGATTGCGAAAATTCCGATCTTCTGGCCTTTAATATTGAAATAACTTACTTCTGTGGGAATATATTCATTCAGGGTAAAGCTGATTGAAATATCACCTCGCTTGTTTTGAGGTTGTTTGTAGTGACAAGTTTGGGGGAGCAGACTTCTTCTCATCTAGTTTTTGCTTGACAAAGGACTTTTCCTCGTTTGTTTGCGAGACACCACGATGAAGTGTTGGTATATTATTAGCCATCTAAAATGAATGATTTTCTTATAATAGTTGACTTGATCCAATTAACCCTCAAAAGTAATCAACAGCTTACCAGCGTCAGTAACAATCTGATTGATTCTGAGACCAACTTAATCCATGAGATGGTTCTTTTTCAACCAATATTTTAATAGAAATTGTAAAAGTTTAGAAAAACTAATGGGGTTTTTAACTGTCTGACTGCTTGACATTGAATTTTTATCTTAATAGTTGAAATTATGGGTCGCAGTAATTTTAAATACCTACCCAGAATTAACTCCAAGTAACTAAAAGTGTCGAAACCTAAAATTCTTTTTGTTTTGTCAAAATCAAAACAATAACAAACGTGTTGTACCGACACAACTATCAGCTGTCGAACACACCCGATTTTCGCGAAAATACACGGACTTAGGGCCTAACTGGTTTATCCTGCTTTAATAATCCTATTAAGACGGCTACAGCTACAGCGACTGTGTGACTTGGAGCTAGCAACAACCTCAGGTGTATCACTAAAACTAATTGTCTACTACCGTTACAACCAGACCTAGCCCTAGATTGTGGCAAAACGACTTAACGAGCACTTTTCGTGGATTGGGGATTGGATCCCCCTGCTTGTAGCTTTCTTTTCATATTGCAGATACATTTGTATGTATTATCTCTGATTATTTCGGAATAAACTTTTGCTTTAGTGTACTAATATCACTGTTTTTAGGTTCGGGTAAGAAAAATTCTGGTCACAAAAAGCTGTTTTATCCATTTTTGGCCTGATGGGTCAAGAAAAATATCCGACTGTCGGGTCACAAAATACCCAGGTTGTCTCTTATTTACTGCTGGTCAGTAATATGCACAGGTCGGGTCAGGGCCCATCTGTAAGTTTAAGCCCAATCGAGGGTGATAGAGAAATAAAAAATATTGAACTTGTGGTTTGGATTAAGAAGGTTAGGTTAGATGATGATAATAATTCTGAATGGTTTACAGTAAGTATAACTAGGGTAGTCTTTAGTTCTTTTTTGGCACCAAAACCCTTGGTATTTTTTTGAACTAATCCCTCCCAAGCGAGCGGAGGGCATGAGCGAAGCGAGCTACCAGAGCGAAGCAAGGGAGCAAGGGTGAAAAATCATTATGGCTTGCGGATAAAATAAGTTTGTGCGTCTGTCCATGCTATCTGCTCCGAGGTTTCTGGAGCTAGGGGGTTGAAATTTGGCATGGTTGTCCCTCAGGGGGATGCGCTGTTTTGACCTGGTCAGAATTTTGTAATTTTGCCCAGGGGCCAAGATAATTGAGCTTAATTGCAGCTAGCTATGAACCTAGGCTATATGATTTATATGCAGTAGGTTGAGTTAAAATAATAAAAATCTGTAAATAACTTTATTTAAATGAGAGAAAGATTAAAGCAATTGCATATTAACGAGTGTGGTGCGGAGAGAGAGTGAGTGTGTGCAGAAATCTGGCAAAACCCAATAATGACCTTCCCGCAATCAAGAAGAGAATCAATACTGAACTGTTCATTGATGGCAAACATGACCCTTATATACACAAGAGCCGGATCAAGAACTCTTGAACGGACCTCTTAGAGAGAGTTGCAGACAACTGGCTCGAACGGCAGAAAATGCGGGAATGAAAACCAATAATGGAAGCCTGTTTGAAATGAAGAACTACAATGTTGTGAATAAGAACTTTTTTTTTGAAGAAAATAATCCAGAGGGTCTCACTAAAACCAAGAGGATGTTTTATGGACCCGACCCCGACTCCCACCCATGGTGAATGACCCTTAAAAGTGAGCCAGAATTGCAAATATTACAAAAGAGGGCTTGAAAAATACCTGCTTAATAAAAACTTTATTCATTTTTTCACTATTTTCCTCCATTAAAAGTTGGGTCTAGCCTCTTGGGGGCTAAAAAGATCTATTAAATCAAATCATCATCAATTTCTTGTGCAATCCCTTTATATAAAAGTACCTATGTCCCCTTTTCACGCCCAAACCACTATACCAATCTCCACCAAATTTTGCACAGACCTCCACACAAACTCAGGGAAGGTTCTTAACACAAGCATGACCCCTGGACCCCGGGGTACTTCAAACTCCAAAACCCCAACGGGTCATGGGAGAGAAAACCTTGTGTAACGGAAAATGTCCAAATGGGTGACTTAATCTCATTAAATTTTTTCCAGGCAGCGCCGGGGCCCGGTTGGTTAGTATGGAATATAATACCCACCTCAACTACTATGACTTCCACCCTTCAATTGCAGTTAACCTGGTCAAAATTACTACTCATTCCATGAGGCAATCAAAATGCTAAAGAAAAACTTGTCAAGAGCTAACAAAAAATATCTGATTTCTTATTTCTATTACAACCAAATAATCCATCAAAACCATTTGTTGAGCATCTTCATCTAATAATTTGATAGCTTTTAATGCTCTTTCATGTTGCGAGACAAATAAAGCCATGTAGTTTTGAACTGATGAGTTGAATATTTTCAAATTTCCTTGTATCCAAATGTGCTGCAACAAATTGGTCAATCGATTGTGATGATTTCTTCATCAATACTTGAAGCATCGCAGGATGGAAGGCGAAACGGCAGAGGGGAAAAGTTGAACGGTGGCGATTTGTATGAATTATGCAGGCGAGGAATCTTTTGAGGAGGAGATTTTTCTCCTTCGTCTTCAGAGCTTAAACTTATCACTTCAGACCTTAAAATAACAGAACCTCAGTTTGATGTCAATCAACAAAATAACCTAAAAGCTACTTCTTACTCGCTCGTTTTTGGTCTCTTGATGGCAGCAGATGGGGCAGCTGGGGCTATAAAAAAGACAGAAAATATAAGTGGTGATGTCTGAACTACGTTGAGAAATTACAAATCACCTCGATGCTTTTTGTCTTCTTCCCAATTGCCAGCTTTGTCAATGACAACGCTGGTAGCATCAGGGCTCAACTTGTTTGAAGAAAGAATTTTGTCAAAAAATTTGTCAATTCTGAGATCGCAGAAATACGCACGGGCACCACAAACTAGACAATTCCATTTGGGTCTTTTTTCATTCAACTGTTGGTAAAGGAAAACATTTTGTGAGTGTGTTTGATTTGAACTTTCTGATAATCGATACCTGGACATAAGTTTCAGCGTCAAAACACTGCACGTGGTTGCAAGTTCGTCCCCGAGCCGGATTCCTCAGCCTTGTCTTTGCTATGAAAGAGAGAGAATTTCAACATTTTTCTAAATTGGAAATGAAAGAAAGGCTAAAGTTCTTACATCCGGGACAACTCAATGATACAATGCACTCTGAAACGGACAAGAATTCCTCATTGGGCTCATAAAATTTTCTGACAAAGTCAATCGTGGTGCTTTCATCCACTGATCTTTTACAGCGTAGTCGTCTTATTAGCTCACTCGTTTCCACTCTGACACCGCAGAAAACAGACACGATGAACTTCCGAGCTAGATAACAGATCAAAATTGATTGAAAATATCAACTATATGAGATTATCAAAGTACTCTCTGATTCACTCCACGTGATGCTCAACAAGTTTCGTCTTATGCCTCCAACCAGGAAGTCTGTAATGTCGACCGGCTTGGGATACCGTCGAGTTAAATGGTTTGGTTTGCTTGGCAAAACGTCTGGGAGTGGAACGTGCCTTCCATTAACCTGTTGAAGCACTTTCAAAACTTTTTAGGGACTGTCTTACTCTAAAAATATTCTAAAATAATTTACAAACCGTGATGTTGATTCCTGCAGGAAATTCGTCTGCAATCTGTAGCTGGTCCAAATCAACACCTATTCTCAAGAAAATTCTGGCTTTTGAGGATGGTAAGGGGACCCTTCCAGACTGTCCAAAAATCAAGTCCTTCTGGAAAAATTTTAAAAAATATATAACCAATCTTATTTTAAAATCATATGAGATGGCAAATAAGTGTCGCAGGTTGCCAAAAAACCACAAATGTAAGGGGTTGCCGTAGTCGAGTGATCATGGCATCAGGCTGGGAGTCTGAGGGCTGGGGTTAGAACCCCAGTACCTCCGGACAACCTTTGACCCCGGGTTGCCTCAGTGTGCCTTAGACGATTAAATTTGAAAGGTGCACTTCAAAAAAAAGATTTAAAAAATAATAAAAGATCGTGTCATCTAAATCAAAATATATTTGATGGATAAAAATTTTTCATAGCTATTAAAAATAGTGCAAACTTATGAAAGAAAGTATATATATTGCAAAACATGTATGGGTATTTTAATAAATGATTAAGCCATTTTGTAAAAAAAAGTATTTTGAATTTCATTCTTTACCTGTGTACCTAACAAATCAAATTTGGTTGAAAACTCTGGTGACACTTCCAGTACTCTGTAAATATTTCAAAAAATGAATAATTAAATACACACAAAATCTGTTATCAGCTATCTTACTCTACTGCTGAATTTTCTTTATACGAAGGTATTAGAGCTGTCGTAATAATAGTATCTGAGTGAAAATCATACAGGGGCATTGAATCCATACGCATAACGCTCCTGAAAATGTGTTGACCTTTAAAAAAAGAGGCCACTTTTTCAATAACAGAATAAATGATCGTGTACCTTGATCGTTTGGACGTCTGAGATTCTGTAGAGTGGTATTTCTGAAACAAAAAGAAGAAAATGAATTTTGTCGGTCTTCATTATAGTTATAAAATGCTTACCCGGCTTTTCCCCCTCAACCGGAGACTGGTTATTTGAGAAATATAAGATTTCAGCTTGAAGACATCAGCTTGAATAATTTCCATCACACGTTCCTCGAATAGTAGAAAGAAAATAATATAAAAGTTGATGCTTTAGGATTTGCTTGATTCGGGCTCACCTGCAATGCCTTTTTAGATCCTTCTGCATTGATCTCGACATAATCCAGAACGTCTTTTAGTTCCAAAACTCTGAGATCCAAGACCTGCTTTCTCGTCGTTTCACAGTCATCCATTTTAAGGTTTGACCGCGTTCATCTAACCATTAGTGTAAAAATTACTTACAACTAAACATTAATGTCTGATGACTTCACCGTTATTGAATAATTTTCAATAATAAAATAAGTGTTTTTGTTTATGATTTCAGCTTGTGGCTTCTTCATACAAATTAATCCAAATTTGTTACTAGCCAAACGATTACAAAATACAAAGATTCCCATTAAATACTTTGTTTGGTTTATAAAATTACTTACAGTGTAAGGTTCTGCCAATAGCCAACAGACCATGATATAGTTTACAGTGTGAGATTCTGCCATGTGCACAAGTTTCCATACTTCATGAAGCTTAATTTCAAAAAAAGAAAATATCTCAAATTAGTATTTTCTTTTCAAGACTTTTAATTTTGATTTTAGCTTTAATTTTCATGTGATTTTTTGAGAAATATAATTTTATCGTTGTGCATTTTAAAATTTAAGCTTTCATAACTTATATTTTAAAAAGAAGAACTGCCCTTTTTCAAACAAACAAAACAATTTATCAGCCCGGCGTGCGCTGATTTAGCGCAACTTTTTTCAAGCGTGCGCGGGCTCTTGGATCTCTATAGTTACGTTATGTACTTAATACAGCTGAGGTCGGAACATCAGATTGCCAAATTCCGCGAATCAAATAAATTTAATCATCAGCTGTCAGCTTCTTTGGCGCAAGAATACAAAAACATAAACTTTATTTCGTGTATCTATTTTGTGGATCTGAAATTTTGAAACAAAATGTGAAACGAGACGTTGTTTCTTGAAAAATGTCGATTGTCGAAGAGTTACTTGAGGAGCTCAACAGCCCTGGCGTTCCTGTTGAAACTTGCCTTACAAATATAACTTTGATTGAGGATCAGCTAAGGTTAATATCCGGCACTGACCTTTCTCTTGCCAAAAGCAAAATTCTTTCCCTTTTGGTCCCTTCTTTGAAATTTGTTTCTAAAAGCTCAGAATTCATTAGCTATGTTGTTAGTGGCGCAGGTATTAAACTTTTGATTCACTCTTACTTTGCTAGACTTGATTTTGCTTTGAAAATCATCTTTATTACAGGTGTTGTTGAAAATTTTGCCATTGACAATCAAACGTCTCTCTCTTCTGCTTTGGAAATAAAAAATCTTGGCCTCCAATTATTTGCCGGTTCTGATTATTCCAAAGTTCGCTTGGCTGGATTGTCTCTTCTTCAAAAGTTGTTCTCTGATGAAACCAACCTTGTTGCATTGGAAGATGCAGCTGAAGTGCTAAATGTCGAAGCAATCTTGGTGAAACATTTGTTCACATTTTTAGGCAAGAGTTCAAAAGTAGGAGGAAATTTGGCGAGAGTATGGATATAAAAAGTAGATTTTATTCGCAAAAAATTAAATGATAATTTCAAATTGTAGAGCGTTAACAAAACCTTGGGTTGTTTGTGCGAAACTTTTCCTTTGAAACTAGAGGCTTACGCTGGAAAAATAAAGCAAACCCTCATCACTCAGCTACATGATCAAACAACTTCTGCAGTGTCAAAACTTGACCTTCTCTGGGTTCAAGGGTGTTTTGAGGGCCTCTGCGGTTGTCTCAAGGTTAAGCTTATAAAATTTTATTAAAGACTGAATGTAAAAATTAACATTTTCTTTTATGGCGAAGGTTTTCGGACTCACAAATGAAGAGACAAATTTGAAGAAAACTCTCTACGAGGATTTGAAGAAAGTCTGCGTCAAGCCGGGTAAAGCAACGCAAAATATCGATATCTTACTTGGAAGTTTTAATATCCATAAAACCAAGCTTTTAAAGAGTTCATAATTTTTCTCAATAAATTTCAGGTAACGAACAAATCATGCGTAGAAAGTCAATGAGGGCTGCTCTCGAACTTTTTGCCACTCATGCACATTTATTCAGTAATTTCATTTTAGAAGGTAAAAATAACGGTTGAAATGTTCCTTTGGCCAAAAATTGATTGTTCAGATTGAAATCTTAGAGATGGAATGCCGATACTGGTTTGATACTTTACGCAGCTGGTCTCAATCTTTCAACAGTGAGGATCACAAAATTGGCTACAGATGTCTTAATTCATTTTTGAAAGTGATTGGATGTACCTTCAGAAAAGAAACTACAGATAAATATAAATCTACCTTTGCATACCTCCTTACAATATTTACCAACATTCTGAGGTCGAAAACGTCAACATCCAAGGACGCTACGTTAGCAATTCAAGTAGAGTCTCTTAAAATCAATCTGATAACCAAATCTAATTAGAATTACAATTAGGGTTATAGCAGCCTTGCAGCCGCCTGCAAAACTCACATGGGCGAAGAGCAAGTAAGTAATTCAGAATGACGATTTCAGCATCAGGTTATATTTTAGCTTTACAAATTTCGAATAAGAAGAAACCAAATTGTCCACAGTGTGATGCATAACCACTTACCTGAAACTGACCCTCTTTTCTGTGCCGATTTGCTTTAGTTTACACAATTTTATTTTTTTAGGTTTCCATAATGCTCATGGAAATGATAAACAAAACAGAGGAAGTTTTTTTCTCTTCGAACATTATTACGTCCACAGACAACATAGTGAGTTTTAGATCACAAGCCAGAAAATAATCTAACCGTTCTGTGTCATTTGCACTTTTGATTTAGGTTACTCATCTTCCATCTTACGTCGAGGCATTGTCCAACATCATTGAAGAGGTCAGAAAGCCGGTTGCCCCAGATATGGTTGCTCCGCTACAACGGGTCTTTGTCCACCTAGTGAAACAGTTTCCAAAGTTGCCAATCCAGTATCATGTGTTTGCTATTAGAGCATTTTCAAAGTTCTTTGATGTGACAACAATTGAAGGAGTCTTTCCAGAAACTGGTGATGATGTTGTTAAAGATCTAATTCATCAGGTAAATCCATATAAAGATTTTTAAAGCCTTAGGCTTTCCACAAAATTTACTTAATCTGTAATTATTTTAAATTCAGTGCCTCTTGGAGACCTGCTCTCATCCTGTCGTCACGGAGTCGGATAATATATTGGAATCGAACTTAGATGCAGTGACATCTACAAAGACCTACTTTCCTATTTGGGATGAACTGATAAAGAGAGATTTAGTTTGCCAGTACATTTACCAATCTGTTATTCAGGTAGACAAAGTGAAATTTCACACCCAAACATTCATTACATCAAGTATTGAGTAAGTTATAAATTACAATACTCAATGTTTATAGATTCTGGAAAAGTTGGACTTTAGCACTGATGCAGTTTCAGCTGAAAAAGATTTTCATGAGGACATTGATATAGAAAAAGATTCGATTTTAGCTTCCTCTGAAATATCCCAAGCTGTTGCCTCAAATGACCACGAATCTACAAAAGAAGTTGGTCGATTTTTATTTCCCGTTTTTCAATGATAAAGCCCTTTGATTTTAGAATCATCAATCAACATTAATTGTGAAAAGGCCCACTAAATCAAAGATTTTCACAGTTCTTGAAAATGTTGTTGAACTGATGAGTCGTTGTCTGCAAAAGTAAATGTTTTTAAAATTTTTTACTTTCATCAAAACATTAAACTGATATTTTTAATTCAAGGTTTGGAGATCAAAATATATCAAGTTGGTTTTTCAAATTCACATTTGCAATAATAAAAAAGGCAACGATGTTTCCAGGTGAAAGGTTCAAAAATTGAAAAGACCCATATTTTTAATCATGACTTGTTATTTACAGATGTTAGCAGTCTTTACAGTTTACTTTCTCTAAGTTTAAAATCAGCACCAACGGAATACTTTGATTCCCACGATGATGAGAGAGTACTAACCTTAAGATTCTTAGAAGATGTCGCAGTTGTCTGCTCTTGTAGTCAGATTGATTTGCTGAAAGCTCGTTTGCATCTCATTCTTGACCTTCCGATATCATTTGTCAAATACTTGATGGGACATTTGACGTTACCATTAAAAAAGATCTTTTCTGCTACCCTTCCTCTTGCTCTTGTTGAAAAAGGTGATGAACGAAAAATTAAAATCTCACCTCGATTCAAATCCTCATTATCATTTTTTTAGGAGTTGATGCACTCACACTTTGGAATGAAAATAGCGAGAGTGGGATAACGGACAATATTATAGAAGGAGTTCTTCCTTGTTTAAAGCATTACATGAACGAGACAAGGACTGAGATGTTGGAAGACATAACTTTCTTGGAGAAATCCAAGCCTAATAAAAAAAGCACTGAGGTAATGTTATTACACGACAAAAGCGAGGAATTTCCAGACAGATTTTTTTTATATAGGTCAGAAGGCCTGAGAATGAAACTGATTACGAACGTGTGCAGAAAAAAATGCTCTTGTTTATTGGATCAATTGAGGGAAGGTTGCAAAGATGTTTATTGCCCACTGCAGATGACATTGGAAGACTTGCTATTGCGACCAACTATCAAAGGCTATTGAAGCTTAACATTCCATTTCCTGACGTGCGGGCTGAAATATTTCTTGTAAAATAATCTCACCGTTAATTAAAATTTTACCATTTAAGTTTTGGCTTGTTTTTTAGGAGAATCTGCTCTCTAGGATTGTTTATTTGTGTTTGAATTCCAAGCAAAGAAAAACACGTGTTGCTGCTTGTGAATGTCTTCATGTCATCAGCATATTTGCAATCGGGCAGTCAGCAACTCAGGTGATCAAAAGCCTATAAAAAGTCTTACCTTTGAAAATACATCTTACGTCAATTATCGATAAACTATAGGCTACCTACTTAACAGGACGGCGATCTTTGGGAGGCACTTACAAGGTCTTATTTCCTGCTCTGTTGCGCCTTGCAAGTGACGAAGACATGGTTATTAGAGATTTGGCAAGTTGGCTTTAAAAATTATTATATATCATTGACAAAAGGAGCTTATCATCTTCTGAACTTTTGAGAAATAAGCTACCTGGTCCATTTTATTGATTAACTTATTCAAGAATTTCTGTTTAAGTGAAATGAACTAATCGACTGTTCTTTGACCGTACTTGCAGTCCAAACTTCTTTCATTGACTTTGAAGTGTTTTTAGTTTGATCCATTGCTGATTCAAGTCGTGCACTGGTTTACTCGTCATGGAAAGTATGAAAATGAGGAAACAATCATTCTTCTAGAATCAATATTTGACGGATTGTGCGACGAAGAAGACCCAAAATTAAGGTTCAAAAGTCTATCCCCATTTAATTATCAACAATTTCTAAAGAAAGCTTTTACTCTAGAATATCTGCCTCTAAATATTTCCTCGAGTTCTTTTCTTGGTCCATCAAACAAACACCCAAAGATCTACCGATTGAGTCAATCCAGCATTCAAAATCTGTATTGAAAAGAATTCAAGGAATGTGGGTACACCCAGATCAAAATAGGTGCCAAGATTCTTTTGAACTTGCGTTTAAGAACTACGACTAATTAATTGTCATTGAAATGAAGGCGAAGGGGTGCAAGTCTTGCTTTCAACTCAATCTATAAACAGTTTCGTGAAGAACGTGAACTTGTTGAGCACTTTAGCCTGGACCTTATCATACATTGCATCCTGAGCCTATCTAAAGGATCCAGCGATGGTGCCTTGGATGTTATTAACGAGGTATTAAATTGCAGCTCTAAATTGTTCCTTTTTCTAATAGAGAAAACAATTTAGGCAAAATTAT
>Ga0194133_10007126_pt1 | contig 13507 bp, 14 predicted proteins | sample TA2KigOf40mmetaG_FD_155448 | JGI IMG/M metagenome (GOLD analysis project Ga0194133, IMG submission 155448) | Freshwater microbial communities from Lake Tanganyika, Tanzania - TA2015055 Kigoma Offshore 40m | ecosystem: Environmental > Aquatic > Freshwater > Lake | place: Tanzania: Lake...
CCGAAACGGCTTAAATAGATTGAATTATAACTGTTCTCTAATTTTTTCGGCTGTGGCTTCCAGTTCCTCTTCCGAGAAATGCAACTTAGACCGACTAAAATTCATGTCATTCATGCCATTAATTGGGATCAGGTGTATGTGTGCATGAGGGACCTCCAGGCCAATCACAGAGACGCCAATCCTGCGGCAGGGAATTGCTTTCTTTAAACCCTCAGCGACAATCTGAGCAAACATCATTAATCCTACATATGTTTCATTGTCGAGATCAAATAAATAATCAATCTCCATTTTAGGAATTACTAATACATGCCCTTCAGTAAGCGGATTTATATCCAAAAAGGCTAAAAACTCTACTGTTTCAGCGACCTTGTAGGAAGGAATATCACCAGCTACTATTTTGGAGAAGATTGATCCCATAGGTTATGATTTAAATTCGGATTGGAATTTACTACCTGCTTATTTCGATGATTTCAAACTCAATTTTACCGGCAGGAACAGCAATCTCGGCCTTATCTCCCACTGATTTTCCTAATAATCCCTGGGCTATTGGGGACTTCACTGATATCTTGCCGGTTTTAAGATCAGCTTCAGACTCGGATACTAACTGGTAGGTCATTGTTGCTCCATTTGTAGTGTTCTTAATCTTGACAATTGACAAGGCCAATACTTTAGAAGAGTCAAGTTTCGTTTCGTCGATTAAGCGTGCATTAGCTAATAAATTAGTCAGCTTTGAAATTTTAGATTCATGATGTCCCTGAGCCTCTTTTGCAGCATCATATTCTGCATTTTCAGATAAATCACCCTTGTCTCTTGCCTCTGCAATCGCTTTTGAAATTTGTGAACGACCTTCAGTTTTTAACAAATGAAGCTCTTCTTTAAGTTTTTCTAATCCTTCCCGGGTATAATAAGTTACTTCCGTCATATCTCACACATTTTATGATAAACTCTCAAAAACAAACAAGACTATGTCGGCCAAAAGCCAATATAGTCTTGTTCGTGTCAATACGAAGATAATATTTTTGATTTCAGATTTCCAAATTTCGATGATGAATTCGGGTAAGAAGAATAAATCTTATCCAAAAGCAATTCATAATTAAGGAAAAAACGTAAGCTGTTTTAATTTTTCAGCAAGAACTTCAGAAATTTTGCGGTAGGATTCATGAGTCCAGCCTGCCACGTGCGGACTTAAAATTAAATTCGGGCAAGCCTTCAGTTCGTCAAACCATTGCTGCTCTGCTAACTGCGGAAATTTTTCAACCTCCAGTACATCTAAACCTGCAGCGCTAATCTTGCCGGTGCGAATTCCATTTAACACCGTCCTGGTATCAATCACTTCACCTCTGGCGGCATTCAATACAATGATTGGCTTTTTGAAATGAAAAAGATATTCATCATTGAAAAGCCGTTTGGTTTCGATTGTCAGTGGGATATGAAAGCTCAAGATATCTGCCTGTTTAACTACCTGCTCCATACTGACCTCCTCGGCAAATTGATCTGAGAATCCAGCCTTATACTTATCATATGCTATTACTTTGACCTCAAAACCCAATAGCTTTTTAGCAAGGGCCTTGCCGGTATTCCCATATCCTATAATAGCGAGAGTCTTACCTTTTAGTTCCCATCCTCTGTTTCCTTCTCTGTCCCAAACCCCATTCCTTACTTCGATATCGGCTTTTTTAAGATTATTCAATAGAGAAAGTAACATGGCAATCACATGCTCTGCCACGGCATCCCGATTCCCCTCCGGAGCATTAAAGCAAATAATTCCTTTTGAATTGGCATAAGCCTCATCTACGTTATCCATACCAGCACCGGCTCTGGCAATAAATTTGAGATTAGAGCCCGCATCAATCACTTCCCGATCAATCTGAAACTTGGTACGTATTACAATTCCCAAATAGTTATTTAAAATTTTCAGGGTTTCGGCTCTGCTGATTAATGGCAGATCATCACAGAAATAGCCAAGTTTTTCCACTTCAGTTTTAAATGAAGGGTGTAAATGGTCGGCAATCAAGATTTTCTTATTCATTCTACACTTCTTCTCGATTTACTAATCAGATTCGTCATTTCCACAAAATCCTTTACACTGAGCCGTTCCGCCCGAAGATCAAGCATGGGATCAACTACATTGTTCTCCTTATTTAAAAGCGACGATAAGGCATTGCGCAAAGTTTTACGACGTTGGTTAAAGCCTGATTTTACAACTTGCCAGAACAATTTTTCATCGCAATCCAGCTTTTGAACATCATTTCGGGTTAAGCGTATAACCGCGGATGTAACTTTAGGCGGCGGGTTGAAAACCCCTGGCTTAACAGAAAAAAGGTACTCAACATCATAAAATGCCTGAAGGAAAACACTTAAAATCCCATATTCTTTACTCCCGGGCTTTTCTACGCAACGCTGAGCCACTTCCTTTTGGAACATTCCCACAAGTTCAACTACCTGATCTCGGTTATCGAGCACTTTAAATAATATTTGTGATGAAATATTATAAGGAAAATTTCCGATAATACCGAATTTCCCAGGCAATACAGCTTTAAAGTCAAGTTCAAGAAAATCTCCGTTTATTAGCTTTTTACCTAAATCAGGGTATTTCCTTTTTAAGAATTCATAGGATTCAGTGTCAATATCGATCAAATAAGTTTCTAAATCCTGTTTGTTCAACAAAAAATCTGAAAGAATGCCCATCCCAGGGCCCACTTCCAAAACTTGCTTATATTCTGAATAGTTTCGGAGACTATTTACAATCTTTTCAGCTATATTCTTGTCGGTAAGGAAATGTTGTCCCAGATGTTTCTTTGCCCTTACTAAACTCATATCAGCTATATTTTGGTGCAAATTTAGGAAAAAAGAGTTTAGAGGAATGAGCAAATGAATCTAATTTGCTCATTTGCTCATTCTCTCAATTAATAACTCATAACCTAATTGGAGTTTGCGATTAAAGTCTTTATTTTGCATCAATTATTTTAATAAACGGGTAAGCAGGAATGAGTGATAAAATAAAAATTGGAATTTCAATCGGTGATGCAAACGGCATTGGTCCTGAGGTGATCATTAAAACACTCATGGATAGCAGAATCATGGACTATTGTACTCCTATTGTTTTCGGGCATACCAAAGTCATGTCTTTCCATCGTAAAACAATTGATTCTACCGAATTCCATTTTAATGTGGTAAATACTTCCGAAGAAGCGCATCATAATCAGGCCAATATCATCAACTGTTGGAATGAAGACGTTCACCTTGAACTTGGTTCGAGTACTCCTGCAGGAGGAAAATATGCATTAATTTCACTTGAGAGAGCGTTGGATGATTTAATTTCCGGGAAAATAGATGCATTGGTGACGGCTCCTATCAATAAACACAATATCCAAAGTGATGATTTCCATTTTGCGGGTCATACCGAATATATTCAGGCAAAGACAAATGTCTCAGACTCATTAATGTTTTTGATTAGTGAAGATATAAGGGTTGGAGTAGTAACCGGTCACATTCCTGTGAATGAGGTAGCTGATAAAATCAGTAAGGAAAAGATTCTATCAAAACTGGCTATCATAAATCAAAGCCTCAAGAATGATTTCTGGATTCAAAAACCAAAAATTGCAATCTTAGGATTGAATCCGCATGCTGGAGATGAAGGTTTAATTGGTAAGGAAGAACTGGACGTGATTAGTCCGGCAATCATGGATGCAAATGCTCAGGGAATCTTAGCTTTTGGGCCATATGCAGCAGATGGATTCTTTGCGGCACAAACCTACACTCAATTTGATGCAGTTCTGGCCATGTATCATGACCAGGGTTTAATACCTTTTAAACAAATTTCCTTTCATAATGGCGTGAATTTTACTGCAGGGCTACCTGTTGTCAGAACTTCTCCTGACCATGGCACTGCTTATGATATTGCCGGAAAAAATCAAGCATCAGCAAGTTCATTCAGGGAGGCTTTGTTCGCAGCAATTAAGATTGCCAAGTGTAGAAAAGAAAGTACCGAGCTGAGTTCAAATCCATTAAAGCTGAGCAAATTTTCAAAGGACAGGGATTAACTCGCCTAAATGGATCAAAGGGCATCCTGTTCCCCTCATTTTTAAAAAACTGCTACAACTAAATAAATTTTCTTAGATTTGCAGGCTTAATTTGCGTGCTTTGAAATCTTTACAGCAATATCGCATTCCGTTCACCGGATTAAAACTTGGGGTTCATGAATTTGAATTCGAAGTAAATGATGCTTTTTTTAATGAATTTGAATATTCACTCGTTAAGAAAGGCGAGCTAAAAGTTGAGATTGAACTGGAGAAGCAGGAGACAATGATGCTTTTGCAATTTCATATTACAGGTTCAATCAATCTTGCATGCGATGTTTGTCTTGCCGATTATCCTTATTCTGTTGAAATCAAGGAGCGTCAAATTATAAAATTAAATGGCAACGATGATATTGAGGATGATACTGAAGAAATCATTGTTCTAAAAAGAAGCGAAACTGAAATTAATGTCGCGACATTGATCTATGAATTTATCACCCTGGCGGTACCATATATCAGTCGATGCGGCAATGAAGGGAATACCAAGTGGTGCGATCTCGAAATGATTAGAAAGCTCGAGCAATTGGCTCCTAGCCCAAAAGAAATAGAAGAACAAGATAATGCGGACCCACGGTGGGAGGCATTAAAGAAAATAAAAAAGTAGTAATCTAATACATAGAAAAAAATGGCACATCCAAAAAGGAAAATCTCCAAATCAAGAAGAGATAAAAGAAGAACTCACTATAAAGCAGTTGCTCCGGGTTTAACTACCTGTCAAACTACTGGTGCAGTACATTTACCTCACCGTGCATATACCGTTGATGGTAATTTGTATTATAATGGTAAAATGGTAATTGAGAACACCACTGTTGCCTAAGGTACCCTTCTGAAATGAAGATTGGCTTAGATATAATGGGTGGAGATTTTGCTCCCAAAGCGACGGTTTTGGGTGCAATAGAAGCTCAAAAAGTCTTATCGGCAGACCAAAAAATTGTTCTTTTCGGAGACAAAAACCTAGCTTTGCCTATTATTAAAGAGGCTGGTATCAATCCCGAAGTATTTGATTTTGTTCATACCACTGAAGTGATCGGGATGGGAGAACATGGAACAAAATCTGTCCTTCAAAAGCCCAACTCGAGTATCAGCCTTGGATTCCAATATTTAAAAGAAGGCGCAATTGATTCCTTTTCCTCTGCCGGAAATACCGGAGCAATGTTGGTAGGCGCCATTTTCAGCGTGAAGCCTGTGCCGGGAGTTATTCGTCCCGCTGTTGCGACCAATGTCCCTAAATTAAAGTCTGGTTTTGGAATCATGCTTGATGTTGGTGCAAACGCTGATTGCAAACCTGAAGTAATGGCACAATTTGGCCTATTAGGAAGTTTGTATGCAGAAAATGTTTACCACATCCAAAATCCCAAAGTTGGTTTAATGAATCTTGGTGAGGAAGAGGAAAAAGGCAATGTACTCACCCAATCTACATTCCCCTTGCTTCAAAAATCAGCAATCAACTTCATTGGAAATATTGAAGGAAGGGATTTATTCAACGACAAAGCAGATGTGATTGTCTGTGATGGATTTACAGGAAATGTCATGTTGAAATTAGCCGAAACTTTTTACATCCTCACGCTAAAAAAAGGTTTTAAAGATGAATTCTTTGATCGTTTTAATTATGAGCAATACGGAGGTAGCCCGATTTTAGGTGTTAACACCCCCGTATTGATTGGTCATGGCATCTCTAATCCGGAAGCAATTAAGAATATGGTACTCTTATCCCGAACTATGATCGAAAGTCAGTTTGTTGATAAAATCAAAGAAGCTTTTAAATAATTATCACCCATTGATCATGTCTAAAGTTCATGCTGCAATAACAGCCGTTAATGCCTTCGTTCCAGAGTATATTCTCACAAATAAAGAACTTGAAGGAATGGTTGAAACCAATGATGAATGGATTACAAGTCGCACCGGAATCAAAGAACGTCGCATTCTGAAAGGGGATCTCGGAACTTCAGACATGGCTACTCATGCTGTCCTTGGCTTACTTCAAAAGCGTGGAATCAGTGCATCTGAAATCGATCTGATCATATTCTGTACCACTACACCCGACATGGTATTCCCTGCCTCTGCCAATATCCTGGCGCATAAAATTGGTGCTACCAATGCCTGGGGATATGATCTCAATGCTGCTTGTTCAGGTTTTTTATACGGATTAACCACAGGTTCTCAATTCATCGAAACCGGTAAACATCAAAAGGTTTTAGTTGTTGGAGGTGATAAAATGTCCTCTATCGTAAATTATAAAGATCGTAAAACCTGTATCATTTTTGGTGATGGCTGTGGAGCTGTTTTATTAGAACCCAATACTGAAGGTTTAGGTATTATTGATTCCATTCTTAAAAGTGATGGATCCGGTGGTCCGTATTTATGTCAGAAAGCAGGGGGCTCATTGAGGCCTGCAAGTCATGAAACGGTTGATAATGATGAGCACTTTCTATTTCAGGAAGGGCAAGCCGTCTTTAAATTTGCGGTAACAAACATGGCCGATGTAGCGGCCGAAATCATGGAAAAAAATAAATTGGATGCCGAAGAGGTAGATTGGCTGGTACCACACCAGGCCAATAAGCGTATAATTGATGCTACGAGCAGTCGTTGCGGCATTGATCCTGCAAAAGTCATGATAAACATTGAAAAGTACGGAAATACAACAAACGGAACCATTCCATTATGTTTATGGGAATGGGAAAATAAGCTTAAAAAAGGCGATAATCTGATTCTTGCAGCTTTTGGAGGTGGATTCACCTGGGGTTCATTATATTTAAAGTGGGCCTATTAAAAATAAATCTAAATCGTTTCTTCATTATTTTATTATAATTTTAGGTTAAAATCGTCCACATAAACTAAACAAAATGGATATTAAACAAATTCAGGAGCTTATTAAATTTGTTTCCAGATCTGGTGTAAATGAAGTTTCTATTGAGCAGGAAGATTTTAAAATCACCATAAAAACCAATCAGCCATCTGCTTTGCAGGTACAGGCAATACAGCCCGTACAGGTAAGCAATGCCCCGGCAATTGCAGCACCGGCACCTCAGGTTGAAATCAAGCCTGCCCCTGCACCTTCGAAAGAAGAAAATGCTAATTATATAACCGTTAAATCGCCCATGATTGGCACGTTTTATCGTTCTTCAAGCCCCGATAAACCACTTTTTGTAAATGTGGGCGATGAAATTAAAGCCGGACAAATCCTGTGTATTATTGAGGCAATGAAGCTTTTTAACGAAATCGAATCTGAAGTTTCCGGTCGTATAGTAAAAGTGCTTGTAGACAATGCTAGCCCTGTTGAGTACGATCAGCCTTTATTTTTGGTGGAACCCATTTAATTTGAAGATTGACAATTTAAAGGTTTGAAAATAAACTCGTTTTAATAATCAATTTCAAATCATCGAATCTTCAAATTTCCAAATCAAACAAAATGTTTAAAAAAATATTAATTGCAAATCGTGGTGAAATAGCTCTTCGGATTATCCGAACCTGTAAAGAAATGGGAGTGAAAACTGTAGCTATTTATTCAACTGCCGACCGCCATAGTTTACATGTAAGATTTGCCGATGAAGCAGTTTGTATTGGTCCACCACCAAGTAGAGACTCCTATTTAAATATTCCGAATATTATTTCTGCTGCCGAATTAACCAATGCTGATGCTATTCATCCCGGCTATGGTTTCTTGTCTGAAAACGCAAAATTTTCGGCCATTTGTCAGGAATATGGTATTAAATTTATTGGAGCCACAGCCGACCAAATTAATGGCATGGGGGATAAAGCATCAGCAAAAGAAACCATGAAAAAAGCCGGAGTTCCAACCATCCCCGGATCCGAAGGTTTACTAACTGATGTTAAAGAGGGGCTCAGAATAGCAAATGAAATTACTTATCCGGTCATCCTGAAAGCCACCGCAGGTGGTGGGGGCCGGGGAATGCGAATTGTATGGAACGATGCTGAATTTGGACCGGCCTGGGATTCAGCACGTCAGGAATCAGCAGCCGCATTTGGTAATGACGGCCTTTACCTTGAAAAATATGTAGAAGACCCACGCCATATCGAGATTCAGGTTATTGGAGATCAATACGGAAAGGTTTGTCATCTATCCGAACGGGATTGTTCTATTCAGCGTAGACATCAAAAGCTGGTGGAAGAATCGCCATCACCCTTTATGACGCCTGAATTACGCGAAAAAATGGGTGAAGCTGCGATTAAAGGAGCTATGGCTGTAAATTATGAAGGAGCCGGCACAGTGGAATTTCTAGTAGATAAGCATCGGAATTTCTATTTCATGGAAATGAATACACGAATTCAGGTGGAACATCCGGTGACAGAAGAGGTAATTAATTTTGACTTAATTAAGGAGCAGATTAAAGTTGCGTCAGGCATTCCAATTTCAGGGAAAAATTACATCCCGGAGATGCATGCCATCGAATGTCGGATCAATGCTGAAGACCCTTTCAATAATTTCAGACCATCTCCCGGATTGATTACTAATTTCCATTCTCCGGGTGGTCACGGTGTCAGAGTGGATACGCATGTCTACGCCGGTTATCAAATTCCTCCGAATTATGATTCAATGATTGCTAAATTAATCTGTGTGGCACAAACACGAGAGGAAGCCATTTGCACAATGGAACGATCCCTGAGCGAGTTTGTGATCGAAGGGGTGAAAACCACCATCCCTTTTCACTTAAGGTTGATGAAAGATCCAAATTTCCGTGCAGGCAACTTCACCACCAAATTTATGGACAGCTTTGATTTGACAGAATAAATTAAGTTTCAATGCCTTTTAAATTGCTCAACAATCTTTTTTTGGAGTGCAATGTCACAATAAACATGATGCTAATTAAATATCCGTTAAATACCATTCTTAAATAAAGCAGCGTGGTATTGTTGTTTAAAAATTATGAGTGAGGAACGTACTGACCTAGTGAAGGCTATCAAGGAAAAAGGTAAAACCTTAGAAGCCGAAATGTCTTTTTTTGATCATCTAGATGTTCTTCGTGGGCACCTGATCAGGGCTTCCATTGCCATTGTAACTTTTACCATACTTGCATTTTCATTTTACGATTTCATCTTTGACAGGATCATCATGGGTCCCGGTCGTACCGATTTTTGGACCTACCGAATCATGTGTGCAGCCACCGAAAAGTTTAATCTTGGGGCCGACTTTTGTGTCAAAAAATTAAGTTTCAATATCATTAATACAGAATTAGGTGGGCAATTTACTCTTCAGCTTAACTCTTCGCTGATGATTGGAATTGTTTTAGGTGTTCCCTACTTGTTATTCGAAATATGGCGCTTTGTGAAACCGGCCTTACATGAAAATGAACGCAAATCTGCCACCGGTTTTGTATTCTGGGCTTCTCTTCTTTTTATAATCGGTTTGGCTTTTGGTTATTTCATCATTGCTCCCCTATCCATCAATTTCTTATCGAATTACGAAGTAAGTTCAATCATCAATAATCAGATTACCATTGCTTCTTATTTCTCGGTTGTAGCAACGCTGACAATTGGAGCTGCCATCACTTTTGAATTGCCGATCATTATTTATATCCTTTCAAAACTTGGAATTATGACCCCCGAATTCATGAGGTCTTCTAGAAGGTATGCTACCGTAATCATATTAATTATTGCCGCTATCGTAACGCCAACCCCAGATCTGGTGACTATGCTTACTGTAAGTTTTCCCTTGTTCTTACTTTATGAATTGAGTATTTACGTATCAGCAAGAGTAGCAAGCAATAGGAAAAAGGCAGAATTAGAGTTTTATAAGGATTAAGTCAATAACAAAAAGATGAACAAACATATTTCCATTGCCATCGGAGCTGATCATGCAGGTTTTGAATTTAAAAATATACTTATTGATTTCCTGAAAGAGTATCGTGTCAAGGATTTCGGGACCTACTCTATCAACTCAGTTGATTATCCGGATTTCGCTCATCCCGTGGCTAGTGCAGTTGAAAATGCTGAATTTACCATTGGGATTTTGATTTGTGGGAGCGCTAATGGGGTAGCCATGACTGCCAACAAACATCAGGGAATCCGAGCAGCCATTTGCTGGAATGAAGAGCTTGCCGAACTCGCAAGATCTCATAATGATGCAAATATCTTATGTATACCAGCCAGATTTATCAGTCCTGCCCTAGCCAAACAAATTTGTTCAAAATTTATTACTACTCAGTTTGAAGGAGGACGACATGCAAACCGGGTAAATAAAATATCTTGCTAATCACTTAAACCTAACTAACCAATAATAAAATGATGTCAAAAAAAACAATATGGGCAACAATTTGGCTATGTAGTTCCACACTTGCCTTCGCCCAAGACCCTAATGCTCAAAAATTTGCCGGGGAAATTAATGTAAAAACCGCTAAGAAACATCTCTATATTCTTGCGTCTGATAAGTTTGAAGGTAGGGAGACTGGAAAGCCCGGGGCTGAAAAAGCAGCCAACTACATAGCCAATGAATTTAAAAAATTAAAACTTACCGCACCGGTTAATGGAAGCTACTTTCAGAATGTCCCTTTGGTGGAAACTTCTTTCGAGGTCAGCTCGTTTGTTTCGAACGGCAAGTCCCTTAGTCTGGGCAAAGACTTTTTATTTTCCGGTAGCGGTGGTGATCCTAAATCGGTTAATGTCACGGAAATTACATTTATAGGCTATGGAATTGGCTCAGATAATTACGACGACCTTAAAAACACAAGCATTGCCGGTAAGGTAGTTCTTTTGATCAATAAGGGTGAACCCATGAACAATGGTATATCCGCAGTCAGCAAAACCGCAAAAGTCTCCGATTGGAGCACTAGCAGGTTTAAGCGTCTTCAATATGTAATGAGTAAAAGTCCTTCACTGATTTTGGCAGTAAGCCCGGATGTCGCCGCTGCGCTACAATCCTACGCTCCCAGAAACGGAAGATTAAGCATAAAAAAAGAATCAACACCAGCCAGCCGGCCGGCAAATGCCGCGATAGTGAATATCACGCCTGATTTAGCGAATCAAATTCTTCAAAATTCCGGAAAAACTTACGATGCTTTAAAAGCATCCATTGACAATAGTGGGAAGCCACAAACACAGGCTCTGAAGGCTGAAATTTCAATGACTTACGGACCGGTAAATAAGGAAGTACAATCTGTTAATGTTTTGGGTTATCTTGAAGGGACCGACTTAAAAGATGAATTGGTGGTTTATTCTGCACATTATGACCATATCGGAATTACGACAGATGGTGGAACAGATAAAATTAATAATGGTGCTGACGATGACGGTTCGGGAATAACCGGAGTATTATCCATAGCAAGAGCTTTTGCTAAAGCCAAGAAAGCAGGTCATGGCCCACGCAGAAGTGTTCTTTTCTTAATGGTTACCGGTGAGGAGAAAGGCTTATTGGGATCAGAGTATTACTCGCTAAATCCGGTTTACCCCATGGCTAATACCATTACCAATCTGAATATTGACATGATCGGAAGAACCGGTGAATTATACAAAAACCATTCGGATTCAACTAACTATTGCTACCTCATCGGTTCTGATAAGTTAAGTACAGACCTCCATAAGATTAGTGAAAATGCCAATGCTGTTTATACTAAAATGAAAATCGATTATAAGTATAATGATCCTAATGATCCTGAGCGCTTTTATTATCGATCTGATCACTATAATTTCGCCAAAAACGGTGTACCAATCGTATTTTATTTTAATGGTGTGCATGAAGATTACCACAAACCAAGCGATGAAGTCAGCAAAATCAATTTTGAATTGCTTTCAAAACGTGCACAACTTGTGTACTATACCGGATGGGATCTCCTGAACCGGGATAAACGACCGGTTGTTGATGTTAAAAATGACATGCCGGCAACCCGCTGATAAAAAAGCCAGAAAATATAGCCTCGGAATCGATCCGGGGCTTTTTTTTTCCAAAATAAAGCGATTACTTTTATTCATGACTTTGACCATTAAACCTGATGTTCGATATGATAAAAAATTGTTTTAGTTTTCTCCTAATTGCTAGCCTTTTTTCTATTCATGGCTTTGCACAGGATCCAGGAGCAAAAAAATATGCCGCTGAAATAACAGCAAATAGGACAAAAAAATATTTAAAAGTTCTTGCTTCCGATAATTATGAGGGTAGAGAAACAGGAAAGCGGGGAGCTGAATTAGCCGCTTCCTACCTGGCTAAGGAGTTTAAAAAGTTGAAACTAACTGCCCCGGTTAATGATTCGTTTTTTCAGATTGTTGAGTTAATCGAAACAAAAATGCTAGTTAATTTTCTGGAAATTAATGGCACCAAACTAAATTTTGGAACGGATTTTTTATTCAGCGGTAGCGGAGAAGCCAAAACCATAAAGGCCCTTGAGATTATATTTATCGGACTTGGAACCGAAACAGATCTCAAAAATTCTGTAATTAAAGATAAAGTCGTTTTATTGAAGCAGGAGGGAAAATCCTCTGAAATTGCCCGAAGACTGAACTTTGTGAAGAGTAAAAATCCGGCTGTTATTATTGCAGTAAATACGACCCGAAATAGCCCTGAAAATTCACATCTTGCCGGGGCGAGCCTCAGTGTTAAAAATGGTGTAAGAGAAAGTATCCCGATGAAAGCCAATTCCTCTGCTGTGATTCAAATCGGAACGGAGATTGTGAATTCAATTCTTGGTAAGTCCGGAAAATCATTCAAAGAACTCAATTCTGATCGTGCTCCAAGCCTGATTCAAGCAGAAATAACCTTGAATTACCAACCCATCAAACGAGAACTACAATCCTCAAATGTTCTCGGATATATAGAAGGGACAGATCTGAAAGATGAGGTTCTGGTGTATTCGGCTCATTACGACCATATCGGACTGAACCCTGATGGTGGAAAAGACAAAGTTTTTAACGGCGCAGATGATGATGCATCAGGCACCTCAGGTGTTTTGGCCATTGCAAGGGCCTTTGCAAAAGCAAAAAAAGATGGAGCTGGCCCTAGGAGAAGTATTCTATTTCTCATGTTAACAGGTGAAGAGAAAAACCTGCTGGGTTCTGAATATTATTCAATTAATCCGGTCTTCCCTCTGTCAAAAACAATTGCTAACCTCAACATAGATATGATTGGAAGAATTGGTACTGAATATTTAAATTCTCCTGATTCAAGCAATTACATTTTCTTGGTAGGATCAGATAGGTTGAGCACTGATCCTCACAAGATTAGTGAAAATGCAAATGCTACTTCCACCAACATGAAAATCGACTATAAACATAACGCAGATGAAGATAATATCTATTACTGGTCTGACCATTACAATTTCGCAAAGAATGGGGTTCCTGTAATATTTTATTATAATGGTAAACATGATGATTATCATAAAGGCAGTGATGAAATCAGTAAAATTAATTTCGAGCTATTAGCCAAACGAGCTCAATTAGCCTATTTTACCGGGTGGGACCTGGTCATGCGGAATGATAGACCA
>Ga0194133_10007127_pt1 | contig 13505 bp, 18 predicted proteins | sample TA2KigOf40mmetaG_FD_155448 | JGI IMG/M metagenome (GOLD analysis project Ga0194133, IMG submission 155448) | Freshwater microbial communities from Lake Tanganyika, Tanzania - TA2015055 Kigoma Offshore 40m | ecosystem: Environmental > Aquatic > Freshwater > Lake | place: Tanzania: Lake...
TTCAGTCATCAGAAGATTCCGAAGAAGAACTTGTCAGTGAGAGCATAAGAAATGAACCCAGCAATAATGCCGACCATAGCCCAGCGCCCATTGGTTTTCTCCTTTACTTGATTGGGGGAATCCATCCCATAGTTTTCGTAATACATTGTAGGCTCAGTCGCCCACATATTCTGTTGACCACGCTCATTAGTTGTTACAGTCATTGTAGTTTTGTAAAGAACTATTACATAATTATATAGGAAAAATAAAGAGGGGTCAAGCCCCTCTTTGTTCGGATATCATAACTTGAGTATAAATTCTTACTATTTGACCTCCATTCCAGGTGGAAGGGTTCCGAAGAATGGATCATATTCAAATATGGCAGTCCAATCTTCAATGTCAGATGCTTGATTTTTCCAGAACTGCCACAATCCATCGTGACTACTACGATGAAAAACATCCACGTGAATATCATGAATAGAGGAACCTAATTCAATCTTATAAAGAAATAATGGAATAGAAAATGTATTACCAGAATTGTAAATCAAATCATCAGCAACTGCTCTCGGTTTAACTGCCTGATCGAGTTTATACTTATCATCACGACAATGAAGATGAATAAGTTTCTGTGCGTGGTGACGAGTAATCAAGTAACAAGCAGTTGAAAAATCATTTACAAATCTCTTGTGAAGTTTTAAATGAACTTGTGCTGGATTAATAATCGCAAGTTGAATTACATCATAATCATAAGGGATTTTAGAATAAAAATCTTTCCAAGAAAATGGCCAATGTTTAACGGTTTCAAGATCACAATCATCTTCCATGATCAATGCACAAGAAGAATCAGATGTGTCTAACCAATGCTTTAATACTTTTAAATGAGATGTTACACAACCAACCTCACCAGAAGACATATTATCAGGATATCTACCCTTAATAATATCACTCAAGTCATCTTGCCTACCATCGTAAGCAGATACCCTTTCAAATTTCTCAATCTCCCAATATTTGAATTGATCCTCCATGTATTGTGCCCTATCTGGTTGACCGTCAAGGTTGATATAATAAATTGGTGGAAGATTTTTAAGTTTATGTGCTGCCTTATTCTTATCCATAAAACAAATTATTACTCAACAATATCAGGAAACTGATCTTTAATTTCATTAATAATATCCCATTCCTTTGCAACAACACCAAGTCCATGGGAGACTGTAAAAGTCAATTTTGGATAATCAAGTTCATCAAAAAATCTATGTACACCAAATGATCCATGAAACACTTTGGTGTCATGCATTAAAATAACTCCATCATCTTTTACAAACTGTCCCCACGTAGCAAAGTCATTCATCACACACTCATATGTATGAAGACCATCGATATGGAGAATATCAATTTCTTTATCCCAATCCTTCGCAACATCATCAAAATATCCTTTGATAAATGTTATATGATCAAATCCATATTCTTCTTTCTTTTGTTCTACGAATTGATAGGATTCAAATGATTTAACTTTATCTTTTTGACCTGCGTGTGAATCACCTTCAAAAGAATCAATCCCATAAATATGTCCTATCTTTGGCAAAGCAAAACTAAAGGTAGAATATGCATAATCTACACCAAGATCTACGATAACTTCTGGATTCTTTCTATTAACAATCCATTGTGCAAATTTAATATGATCTTTCCAGTTAGCCCCATTTTTACTGCCAACCTCATCAATAAGTTTTTGCTCAATCTCAGTAAATTTCATTAGTATTTTTTTCTATTAGTATTAGTATAACATTAATAATTATCATTTTCAAGTAAGCATCCCTGCCAAGCAAGTAGTAAAATTCTTTCAAAGAAATGAGACTCCATTGGATTAGGATCATAGTCAGTATAATCCATCATTTTTTGGTAGAAGTTCTTACTGTATTTTAAAATATTCTGTTTTGGAACCACATAATTAGCACCTGGACAGAATGATAAGTATTCTGGAATTGTTTTAATAATAAACAAGTCTTCAAGAAAATCTTTAATATTTTTTATTCTTGGATATACTTTCAAGTCTTTATGATCACTCATAAATCTATCAGTTTTTTCTAAATGAGAAGAGTCATTGACATAAAAACCTTCACCCCAAGATTCAAAATAATTAGGATCTCCACTTCCAATCGGATCATTATCTATGGGGACAAACCAATTTGCGGTAAGAGCGTAAATAAATCTTTCTCTATTTGTATAAGTTCTCCAGGTAATATTTCCTTTTATTAGAATATTAATATCAGCGAGATCATCATAATTTTCAACAATATATCTACCATAGTCGTAAATATTTGATCCAACATTAGGAGATTCAAATACTTTTCCTAAGTGCTCATATTGTTTAATTCCAGATCCACTTCTATCATAAATGTAAATATTGTCTGGTGTAAATCCATAATCATCAAGATCAGTTAACCACTCAAGATCGTGATTAGAATGATTGGTTACAATTAATCTTCTAGTTAAAGTCATATAAAATCGGAAAGTATTTTTTTCAGAACTTCAGTTTTATTCTCATCTTCTGGTAAGTAGTTATTATGCCAATTACAAGCATTTCTAAAGTGAAGAAACTTACCATCGTAATGAAGTTCATATCCATATCTACCAATAACAGTTTCATCTTTTAAATTTATATCTTGATATTCATCAGGATATTCAACTCCAGTATCTAAGAATTTAATATTTTTATTTGAGAGAAGTTTATAAGTTCCACCCCCAGTATCAAGCATTTGGCCATCTACAGTTTGTGGTAAAAAATTAAATTCAATATTTTCAATCGAAGATTTTTTAAAAATACATAGACCTGGCCAAACATATTCTATGTGTTCTCTATTTTGACGACATCCAATGATATCGTAAATGTACATTTCATTAACGGCATCAAATTCATCAATCAAAAACATATCATGATCTAGAAGCATTACAATACAATCATCTCCCTTTGAGATGATCGTGTCGTAAGTCCACTGAATTGCTTGAGCATTATAAAAACTTGGAGAAGCACCAGGTTGAGAAATATGATGATAAAAGTTTACTTCACTATCTTCACAAATTTTCTTGAACTGTTCATAATACTGATTATCTCTTGTATCATAAACAATATTAATATCGTAGTCTCCAATAATAAACTTTTTTAATGATCTAATTTGATATTCAAGAATATCTGGACGATTAAAAGTAAATGAGAATATCTTAGTTTTCATACATCTTCCTTAATATACAAAGCATCACCCCAAATTTCACCTGCCCATTCAGTTTCAACTCTCTTCATACCATAATGAAAAAGGAAATTATCAAGTTCTTCAACGTATGCATTTCCCTCATAAACTTCATCACGATTTACCTCACAATAAACGTAATCAACTTGTTTAAGAACTTTAGATCCACCTTTTAAAACTTCAAGTTCATATCCTTGAACATCCATATTGATAAAATTATAATTTTTACAATCATAATCATCAAGAAGGTGAACATCTACAGTTTCAGTCAAAGGAAATTTTACATGAGGATGATGTGTAAGATGAACCTTTGGTTTTAGAATAGAACTACTCTGCTTCTCATTATCACTAACATACATCGTAACCGTTCCTTTTTTAGATCCAAGGGCAATTTGATATCCTTCAATGTTAGCATTCAGGTTTTTAACTCTCTCTGAAAGAATATCAAAGTTTTCACTTAAAGGTTCAAATAATATGATATCTTGAATTCCGTTACTAATATACTCAGATATTTCTTCACCATAGTGTGCACCAATATGAATGATACCTTTGATATCCATATTATATTTTCTTTTTAAGTTAGTAAAACTAAGCAGCATAATGATCTAAGAGAATCTGAACTGATTTTTTTGGAGATAACTCCCTATTTACATAATCTTTTGGAGTATAATTTTTTAAGTTAGAAATAAAATTATCCAAAGATAATTCAAGATTATCTTTACTAATAACTTTTTCTCCACATTCATGAGACCAGTAGGGAACAGAAGAAGCAGGAGATTTATATTCTTCCCCCATATGATCCCATATTACCTGATCCCAGACAAACAGGGGTTTATTTGCTGCCATCATTTCTTGAATAGCAATACCTTGACTTTCTGTATTATCAATTATAACACAAAATTTTACAGATGATAATGCTTCTCTAAAATTTTGTTGAGTGTAAGATCCATATTGTAATTGAATGTGTGTCAAACGTCTTTTTGAAAGCATCTCTTTTACATACTCTAAATCTTCAACAGGTCTATTTTTATAATAGATTAAACAATCAATGGACAGATTATCATAAGTTTCTGGTTCATAAATTGCCACTGGCCAAATTAAATTTCTAGTAAGATTGAAATATCTAACAAATAAGTCAGATACCCATTGAGAGGGGGTTACAATTTTTCCATAAACTGAAAAGTCTTCAAAATTTGTTCCAAATGGCCAAAACTGTGGTCCTATTAAAAGTGTTTCCTTATTCTTCAAATTAATATAATGAGAGGAACAATGTGGATTCCATTGAAGAAAGAAGTTGTGTTTATGAATCTCTTGATTAATTGCATAATCAATCTCACAATCATCTAAAGATTTTTTAAGATTATCAATTACTTTTTTAGGTCCGGACATTCTTCCACCCAAACCATCTTCAGTGTAAAAAATATTAAGCATTTTCTTTGACCCAATCCTCTAGATTTACTTTAGGTTGCCAACTATAAGTTCTTTTTATTTTAGAAATATTTGCAGAACTATGTCTTGCCTCTGCTGGTCTAGGGGCGATATGAGTAATATCATCAGAGAACATAGAAGCAATTTTTTTGATTGAGAGCGGTTTACCAGTGCCTACATTATAAACACCTCCATAAGTATCTACATCCTTCTCAGCAACGGTTAAATTGGCAAGAGCAATATCAGACACGTGCACAAAGTCTCTAGTCTGTAGACCGTCACCAACAACAGTTAGCGACTTTCCTTCTTTCTTTTGACGTGAAAAAATTCCAATTGCAGGTGCATATTGTCCAGTCTTAGGTTGGCGAGTACCATAAGCATTGAAATATCGGAGAGTGACTGTCTTTACATTATATAAGTCATAATACATCTTCATCAATTGCTCACCAGCCAACTTTGAAACAGCGTATGGATTAAGTGGATCTGGAACATCTGTCTCCATGCAGACCTTATTGGTTAATCCATAAATTGCAGCAGTTGATGAGAATACAACCTTGTCAACCTGAGCATGTCTTGCTGCTTCAAGCACAGAGCACAAACTACCCACATTATTCAGATATGAATTATTAGGATGCTCAATGCAATATGGAATTGAAATATCTGCAGCAAGATGAAAAACATAATCACAACCTTCACACATTTCTGTCAGTGTTGTAGTATGTTCAGCCACATTAAAATTATAATTCTTGGCACCACTATTCCAATGATACTCCGTATTACTATTAGAAGATTCATTGTCTATAACCAAGACTTCATAGTCTCTTTCTAATAAAAGGTCAACTAAATTAGATCCAATAAATCCTGCACCACCAGTCACTAATGCTTTTTTCATTAAAATAATCCTACAGGTTTCCAGAAAGACTTATGTGGTTGGAATAATTCATGAGATGGGTAAGAGCTCAACGGTTGATCTGTGCCATTTGAACTTGTCTGATAGAAGAATGGGTCATCAAATGCATAGACATTATAATAACGTTGAATTTCAGCAAATCCAATATCTTGGTGATCTGAAATATCATAACCATTCTTTGCAATCTTACTGCAGAGTGAAGTATATTCCTGACTAAGATAAAGAATTGCATGGGCACCAAGCATATTATAAACCCTAACTAGATTATTTTCAAGTCTCTTATACTGAACAAATGGTCCAGAGTGTGAATTCATTCTACCCCAGGAAGAAATACCAAGATAAACTGCGTCAGCGTCATCAGGAATTGTAATTTCTGGACTAAAGTTTTTAATCACACAATCATCTTCAAATACAATAAAGGGTGGATCAATCTCATTCAAAGCAATATGATGTGATAAGGAACATCCTGCTAAATGGCGATCTGAAAACTCATATGCCTCAACACGAATAGTAGTCTCAAATCCGCACTCAGTGAGCATCTTCTGCATCTTATCATTCTTTTCGGTGTCCCGTGCAAGATTGATATAGACTGCAGGAATTTTTCTAAGATCTAAGTTCATTATGATTTTTCTTCAATGCAATAATTTTAGGTTTGTAAGGATACTCAGAATTACTCATCTGTTCTTCTGCAAAACAATAAGATGGAGTTAGACTGAGAGTTGGTGGATTATCAATGAGATAACGATTCATCTGCGACTCATCGTGCCATAAAGCAATAATGTCATTTTCAAGGTCTCTTGTCACACGGTCTGCAAGAACCTCTGCCATCTCCAGAAATCTTTTGGTAGAACCACCATTAAAACCTCCAGCATAGTAATTTTCACCCTCTTCACCCACAGGAACATATGCCAGTGAAGCAGCGTTTCTATCATAAGATCTCTGTTCTTTAGGATAAAACGATTGGTATGGATGCATCGTGGCAACAAGATCACTCAAGACTTCATCTCCTACCTTATCTACGAGACCCATATCAACATCAAAGTAGAAACAGTAATCAAACTGAGAGATAAACTCTCTCTCTTTTATAAAGTAATTGTATCTTTTCAGCGTGGGCATTGGCCAAGATTCATGCTCAATCTGGCATACTCTGACATTATCAGATGTTTCTACTTCATGATCGGTAAAGAGAAGACACTGAATCTCGTGCCCGTTTAAAAAGTTCTCTTCGATATTATCAAGAAGTCTTTCTACAAACTGGATGTACTTATTTGTCGCAATAGTTAAAATACAGATTTTCATAAAAATTCAAAGTTACCAAACACCATGTCATCCACACTCTTATTTACACAGTCACCACCAAACCATTTTTTAGGAGCAATGACTTGACTGCTCTTTGCTAACCAAGCACCCCACCAACTATAAGAACTATTTGCAATAATATGATATGAACAGAGAGACATCAAACAAAGGTCTACTCTTGTATCTCCACCCTCAGAGATAAAAAATCTATCAGGTTTGAAAAGTTCTTGCTCATTACACCACTGGGGATCATCCGAAAAAATAATCACTGGTAGATTTTCATCAAAGTGGGAGAGAGCCTGTTGATAATATTCCAAAGATTGAATAGGATGATTTGGATTTGAAACATAATCACCTCGGCGCACATGAAGAGAAATGACTTTGGGTGTTCGGCGGTGCCGCCATCGGCCGCGCCTGCCCCGAAGCACGCCTACTTGCTCACCAAAAAGTTGAAAAAAAATTTCTTTTGATAGTTTAGTAATATCCTCTTTGAAGGTAAAATCTTCCCTAATTTCATCTTCAATATGTTTGAAATATTTTTCAGATTGATAATATCCAAAGAGATCAATATTGTCTGGACAATTAACAAATAACTCTTGGTCAAAAGTGTGAACTCTTTCCATTAACACTTGATTGGGGAGTAATCCAAGATTATTTTTACTTTCCAAATCAAAGACATCATAAATGATCACATCAGAATTCTGAACCATAGGATCTCTTTTACCAAAGACATTTCTGGGTGGAATGTAAAACTCATATCCACGATTTTTAGCAATGCCTTTTAAAGAGGCATACTGAAACATTTGATTAGCAAGTCTGCCTAGATTACCTAGATTATTAAAAGAAATCATCTACCTACCAGAACACACTTTTTTCAGATACGGTAATTTACCAGTAGGCATATTATACCACACAGATATTGCATCACCTTCTATAGAATTAGACTGTAAATCTATACCTTCAAGTTTTGCAATATATCCAATTGCTCTCTCAGCCCATTGAAATTCTTCAAAGGAATAAGAATTCATCGCCTCATACATTCCGTTACTAATAAACTTTTTAAGGAGAGAATTTTTATATATTCCCATACATCCAACACACACGGAGTAATAATTATCTCCCATATAATCATTACGTAGTGAATAATTTAGTTTAGAGAATAATTCATTCATCCATTCAAAATAAGCATCAGATCCAATGTGTGAAGGAATAGTTGATATTGTTCTAGGTGTCTGAAAAAATGCCACTAACTCGGATTGAGAATCAATGAACTTTTGAATACTAGACATCAGAGCAGAAGAATCATGCATCAAAACATAATAAGGTTCATCTGGATATTTTTTATATGTCTCCAACAATGCACCAATTGGTCTCCTTTTATTTTTTGCATCAAAAAACTCCACATATTCGGAAATATACTTATCAGCATATTCTTTATTTGGAGAATCTGAATCGCAAATAATAATTTTTTCAGTGGGATGAAACTTTCTAATAGACGAAATAGTTTCATCTAGAATAGATTTTTGTTCAACATAATATGTGGCAACAATAAACATATCTTATTTGTACATTGAAGGATAGTCTGTGCATACAGCGTATGCGTTATCATAGAAACAAGTTTCGGTTAATTTTTTGATATCAATTGAACTTAATAATGGAATGATTACATTGTCATCGATTTTCATTTTTAGATCGTGCAACCAAATCTTTCCATTTGAAACGTAAGAGAATGGATCTGATGTATGACAAAAAGACTTATATCCCCAACACTCTTTAGCAGCATCAAGATTTTTACAATGCAACCACAAATATTCTTTACGTTTATCCAACCAGTTGTGGTCAATCTTATATTGAGGTTTATCATGTCCCAACCACAATTCACCATTCATATAACGAACATCAATTTCTACTTGATATCCATTGCCAATAGCACAATCAATATAACTTGGGCGATTTTCTTGATCTAGTCTTTCACCACGTATATTTCCTCTATGAGAAATAATAATCATAGTTCTTCTATTCTCAGAGACTTGTCTTCAATGAATAAATCATAAAATGGTTTATCTGCTTTCAACTCGTGATACTTTGCACCCCAGTCATCAAGTTGTTTTTTTGTAAGATCAGTCCAATCAATTTGTTTTCTAGATCCACGAGCAGTCCAATAAACAATTGTATGACCCTCATCATAAAGTTTATTGATCTTTTCTATGTTTTCCTGAATAGGTTGTGCCTTTGTATAATCGTGAGTTGTTCCAAAGTCAACAGAAGTTTCCCGATGACAAATAGTTTCATCAATATCAACATAAATGACTTTCATTGATACATTGTTCTCCTATAAATTTCATTTGGGCAAGTATCAACGGCATTAATTTCTTGTTTGGTTAAAAATTTAATTCCACCTAAAAGTTTTGCTCCGATAAAAATATCTGCAGATTTTTCACACATTAAGGTGGCAATAACACAATCTTTTTTAGACGTAGATGCTGTAATTATACCATGATTTTGTAATAAAATCAACTTTGGGAAAAATCCCTCATGATCAATAAATCTAGACACATATTTCTCAATCAACTTCAATATAGGTTCTCCTGGTGATGCATACGGAACAACACAAGATTTTACTCCATTTCTAACAACTTGATCAGGGAACCAACGGTGATCAGCAAAATCATAAATTACCTCCGAGCACAAGATCTTAGCAGTATGTGATGGATGAGTATGAGCAATAAAATTTATTTCTGAAAAATTTTTCATAATCCAAGCATGAAAGGAAGTTTCAATACTTGGTTTCTTATGTGAGAGTTCAATTTGTGCTCCGTTGATATTACATAAGGTTAGATCTTCCTTCGTCAGTGTGTGAAGACTCGTTCCACTTGCCTTTATTAGAAAAGTATTTTCATCAACTCTCATAGAGACATTACCTTCACCACATATGGTGTAGTCACTAACTTCTCTTGCCAGTTCTAGTATTTCAGACATCATTAAGAAATATTTTTAGTTGATTTAGATTTACCCGCCAGGGTGAGTTTAGTCCACCAGAGATAGACAGAGCACTATCACTCTCCACACTTTCCTCTACCTTCTCAACAAACTCAGTATCATTAAAGTGATAAAGTTGAGTATGCATCATAGAATATTCGAAACGAGTATTCACATCAAAAAATAAAGGACTATTGATTGAGATAACTTTGGTTTCTGGTGGTGAAAAAATTACATTACACATACCACCACCAATAGGACCAGCAACATACTTTGCAGAATTAAAAAGTCCAATCTTTTCCTTCATTGTCATATTTTCACAGAAGACTTCTTCATACCCTTGAGACTTAAATAATTCTGCAACTTCATCCTCATTCACACAACGACGACGCTCTGTATAGTTAGTGCCGATATTATCAAAGTTATTATGTAACCAAGTTCTACGTGAAATGTAGATCTTTTCTGGTCCCCGATAATTCCCTTTCATACGATTGACGATATCGAATACTCCCGAGTGTGGCGGAGTGTTTGAAAGACCATTGTGAGTCAGAGAAGAACCCACTACAACGATGTTATACAAGGTTTCTGAGTTAAGAAACACCACGTCTTTTTGACCTATTCCTAAGAGTTCCAGGCACTCCCAGACGAAGGGATATAAATCATCTTTACCCTCTGGGGGGCTTACCAGAAGTTTCAGATCTGGGTGAATTTCTTTCTCATTAAAATATGAATACAGATAAGGCAATGTATCATAAATGAAATGATAATAATTTGCCATATTATACACAAAATAGAATACAGGAACTGAGCAGAAGTTCTTAAAAATCAAAGGAAGTTCTACTTCATATTCCATTCTCTCTTCATAGACTGTTCCACGTCCAAGAGACATAAACATCTCTTTAGTCGGTAGATGTAGTTTATGAGTTTGGTGAGAATAAATGAGTGGTTGCGGATAATGTTTAGATAATCCAGTAAACTGACAAGAGAAGAAATACGCAACTTCTATATCCCTACAATTCTCATCCTTTTCCTTAATTAGTCTTGTTCTTCCAGAGTTCCAATATTCAATTGGTAAAATAGTCTTGTGAATACTCATAAGGATGCCATTCAACTTTATTGAAAAATCTTTGCCAATACTCGTAAGTTTTTAAATCGTTAGGAGTTCCCCAACAAATATAGTTGTCTATCTCAAAGTTCTTTACTTTGTAACCTAGTAAAATTGCTTCATTGAGCATGCTATCAACATAAAACTCACCGTTTGTTCTTACTTCATTTTGATAGAGAGAATTAAGAGAACGATAAAATATTTCTCTTGTTCTAAAGAACATCGTTCCAGTAATCGCAAATTCTTTTACTGGGTTTGTCCCTGTGAATTTTTTAACATCTACACTACTTACATTTTCATTATCATCACAATTAACCCAAGAATATGCTTCTGGTTGTAAATGACTTGTATAGTTGTTTCTGTAGGTCCATACTATTATATCATTTTTTTCATCATTTACCAACTCTAAAAACTTATCAGCATTATAAAATACACCGTTATCGCAAGCAGATACAAGAATAGAACCCTCATTACAATGCTCCACAATCTTCTCTGTTGTGCAAGCCTGTCCCTCTAATACTTTATCAATCCATAAAACCTCTCCTCCTACTGGATGTGGTGCTTTCTGATCTCTCAAACAAGCATAGATTGTCCTATCAGTTTTGGGCAAACAACGAACTGCTTGCTCAAACATATTCTTACCATTCACTTGAATAAATGGTTTTAGTTGAGTGTATCCTTCCTTTGAAAAACGACTACCAGCACCTGCCATTGGAAGTGCAAGAGTGCAATTTTCTAACTTAACTTCCTTTTGACCTTCCAATGCCTTACGACAATAATTTGACCAACTATTATAAACATCAAGATCAAATGGTGTTCCCCACTGTAACATATGGGGAACTTCATAAACTAAGTTACTAAGTCCATCACGCATAAGAAGATTGTGAACTAAGCTTACATAATACTCGCCATTAATATTAAGATCTTCATCCATCAACTGCTTGAAGTATTTCTTGACGTAACTTCCTTTCTTGAAGTAGTAAGTTCCAGTAGAAGCAAACTCAGACATCTTATCGTCTGTGAATGGTTGCTTCTCACGTATTTCTATGATTTGATTATTCTCATCTGTTTTGCAGAAGGCATAGTTATCACTACCCAACATATGTGGATGAAACCCCGTATAGCAAACTAAACATCCATCACATTCTGCAGTATCAACAAATCTTTTAAAGTCATCATAATCCCAATACATTGAAAAATCACAATAGTTGATGATAACCTGTTCATCATCTTTGATGTCTTCTAATGCTTGCAATACGCTATAAACTGGACCCATCTTATGAGGGTCAATTACTCTAATTGAAGAACCATCTTGCAATTTATAAAGTAATAAATCTGCAATGTTGGTTTCATCGTGATTAGTCCTATTCAAGATACAAACAAACTCAGTATCTTTAGGATATAAGTCAATAATATGTTCAATGATGGTCTTACCATCAACTTCAATAAGATACTTTGGCACCGCATATCCAGCAGCAATAAATCTGCTGCTCATACCAGACATTGGAATAACAACTTTCATTTACCTTATTGTCATATTAGTATCACCTTCACCAAAGATATTACAATCCATATGAATAGAATCTAATTCATAAGTATTGATTTTTTTATATTTGGCAAAATTCCATAACGACTTTTCAATATTTATCATCATAGCATTAAGAGCATCCCAATCAGTCTCATTGACCCATTGAAAAAAACATTCAGTTTTCATACCAAAGCATCCAGTAAAATATTGACTGTGACCATCATCCATAGCATACAAGTCGTAACCTGGATTATTATGAATACAATCAAAAAAATAAGTATCAAGAAAATGATATCTACCTGTAAATTGAACAATCATATCATAGTCCAAAATAGCACTATTGAACATACTTTGGAGTGCCAATCCAAGATTAGCACCTTTATTTCTAAAGTATGGATTATGAGAATTACTATAAAATACTTGACAATAATTTTCTATAAAAGAATTTTCTTTGGCAACGCATTCTAACCAAACACATTCATAATCTTTTAGATTACTTTCAATCCACTGAATTGTTCTAAGATATTCAGAAGTTCTCAATTCCTTCTGATTATCAATCTGAGCACTTGTTGGAAGAAGAAGTATATTCATATCAATTACAAGTAATTTCGAGTCCCTGCTTCAAAGAAACTTTATATTGAAAACCAAGTTCCTTAAGTTTGTTCACACTCAGATAATAATCAGGTGCTGGATTAGGTAGATAGTTGATAATACTTTTACTATCTAGAACTTCTTTACTATATTCTACAGCATCTTTAAATTGAGTAACCACTCCCGTTCCAATGTTATAAATTTGATTTACCTCAGACTTATTCATCAAATAAGATATCGCACCACACACATCATCAATGTAGATAAAATCTCTCTTGAACTTTCCATAATAATGAACATCAACGTCCTGATTATTCTTCAATTGATTAATAATATAACCAAGAACATTCTTCTTATGTGAACAGTTTTTATCTTGCCCATAAACATTTGCAAGTCTAAAGATACGATACTTAACTCCAAACGTTTCACAAAATGTAATCAACA
>Ga0194133_10007131_pt1 | contig 13502 bp, 15 predicted proteins | sample TA2KigOf40mmetaG_FD_155448 | JGI IMG/M metagenome (GOLD analysis project Ga0194133, IMG submission 155448) | Freshwater microbial communities from Lake Tanganyika, Tanzania - TA2015055 Kigoma Offshore 40m | ecosystem: Environmental > Aquatic > Freshwater > Lake | place: Tanzania: Lake...
GCGAGCCGCAAACAACGAGGGAAGCAAAAAATCCGGCAGATCGACGCTAGCGCGGACCGTCCGCCCTCACAGACGCCGCGGCTCGGAGAAAAGGGCGCAGCTCTGAAAGGGGTTAGCTTATCCCACCTTCTTCGCGGACAGAAGAACGAGCGTCGCCGGCCGACGGGCAGTGCGGCGGGCAGAAGGGAACGGCGGGCCGGAAAAAGCCTCCCGGTGGCGCCCCCTGGCGGAAGCCGGGAAAATAACCCGGCGACGTTGGAAATACTTTCGACGGTCATTTAGTCGGTCGCGCACGTAATAAAAGACTCACGGCGCCGCAGCAAAAAACCGTCCATTTTCTTGAAAACATACACTACGTGGAAAGAGGTGGGACAAAAAAGGCGGCTGCGAAAAGGGGCGATCCTTTGGCATCTTTTTTTTCGAGGAACATTGTCTTTTTAGCTTTTAAAAATTGACTTTTCCTTCGTAGTGTGATGTCGCCGTGAGCCCTTTTGATGTGAACGTGCGTGGCCAACGATGGGGTCGAAATGCGTCGGACCGGCCGGTACAAATGCGGCGAGGGTGAGGGCGTCCAGAACAGACGGTTCGTCTCTCTTTCTGTCCGCCCGGCTCGATGTCTACCTAAGCAAAACGTTGTCCGTCTGTCTTTCTGTTTGGAGGGACGCTGTGTCTGTTTGTAACGCTTTATCCTTCTCGTTTCTCTTTCTGTATAGAAAGCGTCTGTGCCTAAAATCAACGAGGGCCGCGTTTGTTTTTCTTTCTCCTCATAATGCTACCTTATGAAATGGAACTGTGCGTTTTACCAACTCTTCCTTTTTTTCTGTTCTCTACTCCGGTCTGTTTCTACTGTTGCTCTACTTGATTTTTCTTTTGGTTTCACAAACTATTTTCCGTAGAAAAACAGACCGGCCGAGACCAGTTTATAATTTAAGAAATGGCGTCTCTCTGTGACTGGTTGCCCATGTATCCCTCTTTATTTTCTTCAAAAAAATGATTATGTGGATTTTTTTCTTCTTCTGGCTATATTAACTCTATTTTAGCCATTAAATTCAACTCTTTTTTTTACATAAAATTGATGATTGGATTTTTTTTAAAATTGCAATTTTACTTGCAGGATTTGCTGACTACTCAAAAATTGCTTTTTCAATAGCATTAAGAAGGAAAACAGCGAAACCCAACCAACCGAAACAATAAAAGGTACCACAATCAGACAGAAAAAAAGCTTTTTTTTCCATGAATACTTTGATAAAAATGATTATCTTGATGTCGAGCATTTATCCGCTGAAACTTGACAAGAAATGATCCTTTTTAAATGGAATACAACAGTTCATTTTCAAATCTTTATTACAGCTTTTTTTTGAAACGATCAGTTAAATAAAGCGTCAAATGGATGCTGTTGGAAAGTCTGCGTCAGCGACGCAGATATATTGAACCCCCCCCCCTCAAAATCACATCTGCCACAGCAAAAGAATGGCTTCCAACAACAAACTCTTTTTAAAAAAAGTGAAGCTCAATTTATTCTCATAATTATGAAAAAAGAAATGATGATTTCAGGGTCAGCCAAAAGAAGAGCTGAGGTAAAAAAATCAAAGAAAGTTTTAGCCTTTTCCTGCATAGTTTAAAAAAAGATGATGTTTGGTAAGCGAGAAAATGCCACTTTTTGTTTCAAATGTTCAAAATTAAACTCCTAAATATTTCTGCTGCAGGAGAAGATTTAAATTCTTCCATGAAGTTTGACCCTTTTTCTGCTGACAAAGCTAGGTTGGGATCAATAGGTACAGCACCCAGAAATGGTACATTTGAATGGGCTGCCAGCTTCTCTCCGTTTCCCCTAGTCAAACCATCAAATATGGATAAATTATCACACAAGATGTATTTATATTTTTTCATATATACATACTTGGAAAAGATGTTGGTACACTCTTTGCAATTGGGACAAACAAATCCACTCATGTTTTCAATGATCCCTATAATTTTAAGGTTTGCTTTGCGACAAAATGTAATTTCTCGACGGACATCACCAACAGCAACTGCTTGTGGGGTTGTCACTGAAAAAAAGGACAATCCAAATTTGATTGAAGACGTTAGTTAGCTGGGTATCGAAAAAGCAATTCACCAACCTAGAACAGCCCCTTCCACTCGGGGCATGATATTTCTTAGATTTTCCATCACAGTTATGTGTTCATCAGAGGTGCCCGGAGGTGTGTCAATTATGAGCACATCTCTGTCTTCCCAAGCAACATCCGTCAAAAACTGAAATCAACAAACTTAAATATTTTTATCTTTATAGTACGCCTTGCGATGTTGATCATTAGCCTGGCTGGGAATATTTGCTTTGGAATTTTTAGTGGCAATACGAGGTCAAAGATTGCCTGGAGGTTCCTTCCGGGGTTTGAACCCATGACCCTCAGATCCCCAGCCATTAGGCTATGGCGACCCCACACAAATGATATCCAAAAACTATGTAGAACTGTATCTTAACCTGCTTTATCATGGCATTTTTCTTGGGTCCTCGCCATACGACTGCTTCATTATCATTGGACAATAAGAATCCAATTGACATAACAGCAAGAGATTGGGTCGAATCTGTATAAACTTTAAAACAACAAGCAATGAATGAAGAGCATAGCCGAAAAAAACCTCATTTCATTTAGTACCTGGCACCCATCCAGCATCGCATTGGTGAACCTCATTGCCAGAAAGATTGACCATTTTAGGGATGCTCGGACCGCAAAGGTCAATGTCTAATATTCCCACCTATAAACATTTCAGAGTGATTTTCATCTGGAACTTTGACAATCAAAAGGAGGAGCTGGGAGCTAATCCTTCAAATTATTAATCTTTAAATGACCAAACCTTCTGTCCTTGCTGTTGAAATGATAGCGCTAATTGGGTTGCAACCGTCGACTTGCCCACGCCTCCTTTTCCAGATAGAACCAAGATGATCCTCTTCACCCCGGGTAATATTTCATCTGACATCTATGTTAAAATCATTTAGCTTAGCTTTGGATCAAGAATTTTAATGCCAAAAGGGCTCTTTTTTGAATTATTAGAGAAATATTTCATTACCTTGGAAACTTTGATTTAATCAACACTGAATGATCAAATCCATCAAGGACGAGGCAACACGTGAGCTAAAAATCAATATTGTATTGTGAATGAAAAATCGTGAAGCTTAAATATTCAGAACCTTCCCAGCAGGTTTAATTTGTATTTATAAAAAAATTAGAAAAAAGTCAAGACTAGCTTCTCTATTAATATCGATAACTAGCGATTCAAAGGCGGCTAAGCCGCCCCTCCACCCCTGCACTCCCCCTTACTCCCAACCCCCCTTTGGATCGCAGTAGCCTAATGGTAAGAGCAGTCATTTCTAGTGGATGATTCTCTCAATCAGGATTGATTGTTGTGCAGAAACTTGATTAGAATTATCTCTTACTCATTTATCAAATTGAAAATCAAGTTACTACAAGACACAACTTTCAATCAAAAAGAACTGTTGTAAAGTCAACACTCATTAACATGATTTAGGGAATAACTCTGGGAAGATATGAAATTACTATGACCCAGAATTTCAACTTTAGTTTTAGAATATAATCAGTTCTTAACAGTAAGCTAAAACAATAAACAAAAACATAAGATTTGTTTACTTTTTTGTTTTTCGCATTTTTTTGCGTTTTTCGCGTCGCAGCGTTACATTTACCGCATCACGTTTTCGCGTTACGTTCAGGCTTTTATATATATTTTAACTATTCTTATTCCTCCCAAGTTAAGTGAGGGAAGAAGTTTAAAAATTTCATTATGGTTCATGAAAATGGGTGACGTCCCGTGTCCGTCACCTCATCCTCTTTGCACACCACAGCTAGAGGCCTGAAAATTGGTATGCATGTAGCCCAGACATAGGGCTCCAAAGTTACCAACCAGATTTTTGATACCTTGTCTAGAAGCTGAGATATTGAATATGTGGTTCAGCAGCTGAAAGAGTTCAATGCAAAGACCCTTGTCTCAGCAACCAAGGAAGGTCTTGAACTACCGGAAGATGAGGAAGAGAAAAAGAAGTTTATAAAGGTCTTTGCAAGGTTATGACAGATATCTTGGACAAAAAGGTAGAGAAGGTAGTCGTGCCTAGCAGGCTAGTCCACTCTCCTTGTTGCATTGTTACCTCTCAATATGGTTGGACTGCCAACATGGAAAAAATCATGAAGGCACAAGCTCTACGCAACACCTCTACCATGGGTAACATGGCTGCCAAAAAGCACTTGGAAATCAATCCTGACCACGCCATCATTAGCAGCCTTAAGGTCAAGGCTAATGCTGATAAAAATGACAAATCTGTCAAAGAAGTCTTCTTCAAAACTGCTTTGCTCTCGATCTGGATTTTCTCTTGAAGATCCTACCCTACACGCCCAAAGGATTCACCGAATGATCAAGATTGGTCTTGGAATTGACAAAGACGAAGTTGACATCGCTATGGAAGATGCAGTTGTGGACGACATGCCCCCACTTGAAGGTGATGCAGAAGATGCCAGCAGAATGGAAGAGGTCGATTAGATCCCGGATGCGCGCAATACAAAATTGAGTTGAAATATCATTAAGATGTCCCAAGTTTAAGTGTTTCTTTATAAGAATGGTTGGTAAATCTGTATTTTCAACAAGTTGTAAATCATTTTTTTGTGCTCACTAGAAGAAATACATTAATTGTTTCCTTTTGTTAAGTCTCTCGTTCAATAAAAGCTTTTAGTTCAACAACAGCGGACTTTTGACATCTCAAGGGTAGTTGGATAGATGCTCTCTGCCATAGAAAATACTTAAAAATTTATTATTCAATGAAAATTTTAGTATGCAGGTCACAAGTGTGCACAGAATTAAGCCAGGCCATCGTCCACACGATCGGGTGTCCTGCAAAAGTGTAAAATAAAAAAAGTGAGGTAGGAAAACCATCTGAAAGACGTACTCCTCGTAGAATGCGTCTGAAGGTAAAAGGATGGGGTAATCCTGCTGATGGGGATTGGTCATTCTAAACTTAGAAGCAATCCGTCGCCGGGTAAACTTGACCTCCTCAGACAAGGCTGCATTCTTCATTTTCGTTATGGGTAAAGTTAAATCAAAAGCATCTGACTAGAATATAAATTTTTAACTTTGCTTTGCTTAAGACTTTCATCTTGGCTCAGTTTATCTTTACCTGGGTAAAAAGTAAAAAATCGTGTAGAAAGTGCAAAACATAGACTCCACAATCGTTGTTGTTCAGCTGCTTTTGAACTTCAGGGATGTGAACAATGATCTCTTTGAAATTAACGTTATATTTCCCTTCCATTTTCTGACGGCAAGTAAAAAATCTCTTGACAATTTCGACGAGCTTGTCAATCCTATCGCCAAAGTTGTGAGATGAGTCAAAAACAAGAATACAGGGTCTGAAAATTACAAATAGGGTGGTTTCGAGTCCAGAGCAAATATGTAAACGATTACTGTTTTATCCTCCTCCTTTTAGTAGGAGTAGATCCCTGATTTGTGTACTCCTTAAAACTCTTTATTTGCCTGATGCTCTGTAAACCACTTTTCAAAAGTAAAAAAAATTGTTGGAGAATTTGCATTCATGTTTGAATAGTGCAAATGATACCTCTGCAACTCGGGATTGATGTATGGGGATTTTCCGGGATTTCTCTTGAGATGGGCTTAAAAAGTTACGTAAAGAGCATTGTTGAGATTAAATATGGCATTGTGGTTGAGCTCACCAGGGATTCGGTAAAAATTCTCCACGCTGGCAATGTTAGACTTTGGGGTTTCACAACGTTCCCCAGTTTCGAGATCATAACAGCCATCAAGGTCTACGAAAATAATCATTGACATACTTTATTGGGTAAAGAAAGCAGTATGAAATCAGTTCTAACCTGGGAAACAAACAATCAACATTATCCAATGCTCGTTAGTCACATTCAAAGGAAAAGCAATAAAATCGTGTTCTAAAAGCTTTGTTCTCCGCAGATTTTGCTGCACTTTTTTGTTGAAAGCCTTTAAGATTAAAATTACAACTAAGTTATATTTCATCAAAGCACAATCTGTTGTAGAATTTTACCTCATGATGTGGACACTTTTCCAATGAATTGACGAGCATAGTGTCGATAACGACAACTTTCTTCTCTGAAAATAGTGAGTGAAAATCAATTGGTTATTGTAAGCTTCCCAAGATTTACTACCTCCAATAGATGGAGTAAAACTCTCTAGAATCAAATGCAAAGAACAATCCAGAAGTTGGTCATTAAACCAATCACTCCCATCGAGGATCGAGTAATCTCTTATTCTAACTGACGACTTCGTATTGTTGGCAATAACTTTTCTAAAAAGATTTTATCCTTTTCAATAGGTTTGTTTGTTATTTGTCTTAGAAGTTTGATATAAAAAGTATACCTTTTTTGATTTTCAGGTATTGTATTTTTCAGAAGATCACAATAGTCCGAAGAAATTGCTGTTTGATCAGAGAAAATAGACAGAATATCTAAAGATTTATAGGATCTTTCTTTTTCAAAAAGAATGTAAATGTTTATTCAAAGTTTTACCCAAAACATTGCCCCTCAAAGCTAATAAGTACGTACTACAAGGGTCATTTACAAGGATATTTGTTGAAGGAGATTCCTACAAAGAAAAATTTACAGTTTAGAAATGTAAGCAATAAGAGACTTATTTTGTCCTTCTCATAGATATTTTTATTCAACAAATTTGACAGTTATCAAATGACTTAAACAGGAAACATCTGAAGATCTGATTCTACTATTTTAGCTGACACCTCAACTCTTATAGTTGAATCTGTTCTTCATATGTTTAAGTTAATCTAGAAAATAGCGAAATCAAATATATCAGTGTGGCATAGCAACCTCATCAAACATGTAGTGATCGGAAAATTATCTATAATTTTCCAAAATGTTGTTATCGTAGATGGCAAAAAAATTTCAGACATTTATCCTATTATTCAGAAAAAAGAGACTCTAATGCTAAAACACCTTAGTCCTGTTTTATCAAGAAAAATGTAACTTACGACAATAACAACACATCTTTTTTCAACTTGGACGTGAATTTTTGTAATGTTTTGGACAAGAATAATTTTGGTTGTGACTTCTAAAATAGAAATTTAAACATGAGATCATAAAACTCAAACTTAACAATCATTTGATAAAGGTTAGTTGAACTTACCACTTGACAGGACTACCTGATCACATTTAAATACAATCCGATTGTATGGGATGGGCACATCAAATAAACGCCCTGATATTATTTCATATTGGGCTTCATTTGGCTATGGAAAAAAGAACTTTAAAATTATTTCATTACTTTGAAATCAGTCTCAAATCAACGCACTTGGTTTTTGTCATGATTTTTACGGTTGCCAATTTGCAGCCGGCCATCAGGGACACCATTCTAAATTGAGAGAAACATTTGGAATAACTGTTGTAAGGGATGTTAAAATTAATAAATTATTTACTAACCCGGTTTTTGGCCATTGCAATGGATAGAATGCTAAAAAAATAGGAGAAAATATTTGTGATCAAGATCAATATAGTTCGATCGATAGTCAAATTTCTACATAGAGTTGCAACTATTTTAACTTTTCAAGTACTTCAATAAGCCAAAATAAAATAAAATTTACCTTTAAAACTTTGGAGCTTTAAGGTGAGAAATCTGTAATCTTTATAGTGGTAGAAACTAATTGTTAAATTTTACAGGTTTTTTGAGACGGGAAGATAGAATTCTTTGGTGTTTGATATATATTTCAACTGGTACGTAAACGTTGGGCCAGCAACTAAATTCAATTTTGTTTTGATATTATTTTTTGCATATAATCGCTGCACTCTCATCTGAGGGTTAACCAACATATAGGTTGGTTTATGTCAACAGTGACTTTTAAACTCTATGGTTTAGATTTACTAGTTCTGAAACCAAAATTGGTGATTCAACCAATTCTGTGCATTAAGGTGTGGATTACATCTGGTACGACACCACAGGACCCCTTCAGAATAGGATTCAGAATGAAATTTAAGTTTGCATTGGTGATCCCCTGACCAGGCAAGCCCCTTAGGTCAGGGATCCCAAACACTGTAATTGACTGAAATTGTGGAAAGGAATTTGAAGGGACAAGCCACAGACTTACTTTGTGATGTAAGCTTTATTGACAGGATATTCTAATTTATTTCTCCCGAGAGAAGCGAGGGAAGAGTTGGAAATTTGTATAGGGATCACAGGAGAATGGCGTGACGTCCCGTGTCCGCCCGCCTGTCACCTCTATCTCCTCCCACAGCTTTAAATCTAGAGGGGCTGAAATTTGGCATGCATACTCCTCACATAAAGGGCTCAAAATCTGTGTGACAGTATTATGATATTTTGCCTAGAAGCTGAGATATTTAAGTTCAAAGTTGTGTAGTGAATAAAGGGGGTGGAATGGATCGCTCAGGAGGGTTTGGCATTTTTCCCTCCTACATAATTTTTACTTGTCAACCCACTTGACGTGGGGGGGAGAGATTTTTGCTTCGATAAGATGAAGGTTATGAGGCTAAATCGAAAAGCCACTGTATGTATGTGCTGATGACGGGTTTGTTGCTCACGGCTTAAAAGTTTATACTGTATTTGTTGTTTATAGCTCAGGAAGAGTCTATTGCTTACAGCCCAGCTCACAATGTGATATGAGTATTTTCCAATCCAAAAGTTTGGTTTTTTGGAAAGATGAGTCCTCATCAGCACTCGCTTTACCACTTAAAAGTGGAGGGGGGAACTTCTTCCAAGAAACTTCCCCCTAATTGTTCTTTCAGAAGACCCCCAACATGTGCTATCCGGTCAAAAGCGGAAGAGAAACTTGGTCTTGAAAGTTCAAACTCAACAAAATATTTGAGAATGTATACAAACTTTTCAAAGTTCGATCTTTAAAATTGGGGAAAAGTTCAAACTTTACCAAGGTTTTCTGATTTGAACCCTTCAAAGCTCCATGTCAAAGTCATGTATTGTGCAACAAATGCATTTTAATCTTCAAGATATACACTAAATCTGCTGGTACACACATACTAAAAGCATACCCAAAATGCTAAAATAATAAGCAATAAATAAAGTTTTAGTTTCAAGCCCAAAACTTTAACAAGGTCAAACTTGGGAAAATTGTGAAAAGTGCAAGCATTGTAAAGTTTGTTTATATTCTAAAATCTTTGTTAACTTTGAAATTTTGCAACTGAAAACTGCCCTCTAGATCACATATACAAGTAACTAGAATCAATGGAAGAAGGGAATACGACCCTTTGCCATATGAGCCAGATCGCCACCTACGAACTCATTGAACGAGTTTGTAGCTCAATGATTTTGTAGTTGCAGTGGAGGGTTGGTTGGATCAGGTCAGGTTTGGTTACAAACGCATTGAACTTTGAACTACCAGCTCACTGAACTATGAGCTTGTATTTGCATTTGTATTTTCTTAAAACTCATACTTTTTACAATGAAAAGTCAACATGTAAAACTTTACAAGAGTTTGGTATTAAAAGCACACAGGCCACAATTTAGGACTTTCTTGAGTGTGCAGGCCGGGGCCTTGGACCTCTAAGGTGTTCATGTGATGTGGAAAAACTGGGATTTGCCTTGGTTTTGAGGTGCCCCACCCAGGTGAAAAAATCACATCCCTCAGAGGCTGGCCTATCAGCATCAGGACATCAGGAGAAGAAGAAACCGAATTGGCAATTGTTTTTTGAGATTAGTTCTCAAAATGTCATTAGAAATGTTTGCAAAATGGTCAAAATTTATGTTTTTGAATGTGTTTGTAAGCCTGTTTTTGAGCAAACTTTGTCCAGTTCTTGTCCTTGCCGTGCTAAAGAATTTCATTCTTTCAGGTTTTCTTCTCTCATGGAATAGATTCTGGCTGAGTGATGAGAATAGTTGTCTTGGCTGTTCAGAGTTAATGATCTTTATGACAAGTGAGGCTGTGAGAATTTTGCCCGATTTTCAGGTTTTATTCTACCAATTTTGTTGAGGTGACTTTTGCTCAGAACTCTTTGCCAATTATTTTTAACTATTCGCAGGAGTCTGCAGTGAATTGATGTAAGTTTCTTCAAGTGGCTCCTTGGCGTATGATCCCCAAGCCAAACCTGTGCTCCATAATAAAGCATGCCATAATATTGACTTGTGGTTGCTCTGATGAACTGTTGCTCTATGAGTTGTTTTCTAAGAAATTTTAATCCGTGTGTAATTTTGCACATGTTTTTGATAGTTTTGTCAATATGAGGTCTCCAATCAAGTGATTTTTCAAATGCTACTCCAAGTACACGCACCATGTCTTGAGAAGTGATGTAATTGCCTTGACATTGAAGGGTCTGAGGTTCGACGTTGGTTTTATTGAAAGCTACTATTTCAGTTTTCTTGGTATTGACAATCATTCCCAATGATAATAAACCATTTGCATGCACGTTCATACAATGTTCTACTTGGCTTTTGATGACATTTAGATCAGTACCTGAAAGTGCTATGTCGCTATCATCGTGTATGATACAATTTTTGCGTCATGTGGTAGTAGGTCTGGAATCTGGCTAGTATACAGGTTAAAAAGTCTAGGTCCTAACACTGACCCTTGGACGTATATAAGGGGAACTGTTCTTACTGTATAACGGATACTTTTGACTTCAACCATGCTTTTTCTGTGCAAAAGAAAGTCAGCAAGAGTATTTCTTAGCCAGGGCTCAAGTCTGGAACCAATCAGCTAATCAAATTTGTCAAGCTTTAGCATGTCAAATGCTGCTGAGAGGTCAATACTATAGACTATCACAGTTTTGTTCTCATCCATTTTGGTAGCTATGAACTTGTATGGCAAACTGGCTCATAGAGCAAACTGGTTCATATGGCAAACTGGAAAATGGCAAAACAACATCATATCAATGTCAATTTGATTATCCCGCATGAGCAAACGAAGCAAAGCATGGGAGGAGAGGACGGTAGAAATTTCATAGTGGATCATGGAGAAAATGAGTTTGTGAGTGTCACCTCATACTGCTCCGAGGTTATTAGAGCTAGGGGGTTGAAATTTTGCATGGTGGTTTATCAAAGGGATGCAGTGGGCGCAATTGACCAGAATTTTGAAATTTTGCCCATGAGCTGAGATATTTGAGTTTAAGCGCAAATAGCTATAAGGTTGCGTGACTGACATCAGAATTGTTCTGAATTAATTGTTCCACGCAGCTCATACTTTGTTTTTAAATAATAAATTTGAATATATGAATGTTGAAGTTAGGAATTTTAATTTCTAAACTAGAATTTGAGATTGTAACTTTTATTTTCGAATTCAAATATTTTAAGTTAAACTTACCCTAACTCTGGAGTGAAAAGAAAAGTTTTGCTGACTTTATCATACTTTTATTATAAAACAAGTAAGAAAGTTGTTTTAGAGAAAAAATTCCATTCTTATATGTCTGTTGCACTAAACACTTTCAATTTTATTATAAAAAAAGTCCCTATTTTATTAAATAATCAAATTAAAAACAATTTTATTGATAATAAATCACAGAGCCATCTTAGTGTCGCTTTTTCGAACCACAATGAAATGTTTTTGTTGTAAGAAAATCAAGCCAAGCATCAACCATTAATTTCCCAGGAATAATTTTTACTTCTTTTTTTGAAGTTTGGGGTCTAGAAATACCTCAAATCTGGCTTTGTGCTTCATTTTAGAGTAAAGTGTAATAAATGTAATATTTAGATATTGCCTTTATCTGTCTCCATACTCTTCAGCTTTAAAACTGGTGGAGAAATTTGAGGTCAAAGATGCAGGTCGAGAGCAAACAATTTTTCGACCTCGTTTTTTAAGCTTGGGGTCTAGGAAAACCACAATGCTGGCTTTGTGCTTTATTTCAGAATAAAGTGTATTTGATTAAAGCTGTCATTATACAAAATTTGAGAGTTCTAGCTTTAAAACTGAGGAGGAGGTTGAGAGCAAACAATTTATTTGGGGTTGGGTTGAGGGGGGATCGGTCGCTCGGTAGGGTTCGGTATTTTTCCCTGGGCAAAAAATACCCATCTACTTAATTATCAAAGGTTTGCCATAGAATTATGTTTTTTGCCAACTTCAGATTATTATTGTCCTGACTGACTAACGAACCCCCTTTGTTTGGTACAATCTTTCACTAACAATAGAGTTGAAGAATTAAAACATTCTTTTCATATTTCAACTGGGAAAATTATGCACTGCAAGTTTATTTAACTTACTTTATTTTAGCTAATTCTTAACATTCATAAAAATGAAATTAAAGCTTTAGAGAAAGCTGAATGATGAAACATTTGAAGCATTTCGTGTAAGGGTGGGTTGCAAGGAACTTGCTTGATGCTTAGTAGTAAAAACCTTGGTTTTGGGAAAAAGCAAAATTGTGTTGCCATTGAATTACTTTAAGGGTTTGGAAAGACTGGAAAACCTTCACAGTGAGATCAAGTGTTGGATGCAGGTGGGATAGTAGAGGGAAAAAGCATTTTTTAAGCGGTGTTCTTACATAATATCATGTAGTTCATTAAATAGCCATGAAAAATCAATCTAGCAGGAAATATCAACTACATAGTCTAGTTGCAACAGATAGATTTCGAATCTTTGTAGTTTGGATGAGATCCTGATTTGAAGCAAAAATTTAATTAAGATTCTTTTATGATCTTTCCGCCCTTTCTTAATGTTATAATTTATCACGACTTTTCAGGGTTTTTTTGTTATCTCACAGTCAGTCCACTTAATTGGAAATGGGTGGCCTCATTCAAGTGGTTTCATACTCAGTCGCACTTGAGAAAAAAAGATAGAGTTTTCAAGAAAGTGTCTGGTTTGTATAGAACTTAGACGCAGAGGTAAATGCATGTCTTATTTAACTAAGTGGCCTTCTATAATGTGAAAAAGTAATTTGGAAATGGAGACCTCAACACGTGTTATCAATTGGAAAGTGGAAAAGAGTAACTCCTATTGATGTTTAAAACTAATTTATCTCATAGAGGGTTTGTTATTTTACTTAAGATAAAATATATTCGTTTTCATTTATTAGGCATGCATCAATAAATTAATACATACATAAATATAAATAGATATAAATTCGAATTGAATCAATAACATCTAAAAATTCATGTTTATTTTTCAAAATAGTTAAAAATTTTCTTACTTTAGCTTTCAAATCTTCCTCTTAGAATTCACCTCAATCGAAATAGTAAATTACAATTAGTAAAGTCACGAAAAACGAAAATCAAAAACGTTGTTTTTCTTGTTTTGTTTTTCATATCGATCGCGTGGACAATCAGATATTGATTGGACTTTGCCATCAGCAACAAATTATTCTAAAGTTGTTAAAAGGAAGTAAACAAAAATTCAATTTCCAGTCAATGAAAACTCATTATCTTGATTTTTGAAAGCACATTTACTTGCTTTAACCTTGCATATTTGTTGCCAGATCAGTGATTATGATAACCCTCATCAATTGCCATCCAAAACAGGTAATGCTTGTAAAAAGACCTTCAAAAAATTAACATCTTTA
>Ga0194133_10007132_pt1 | contig 13502 bp, 8 predicted proteins | sample TA2KigOf40mmetaG_FD_155448 | JGI IMG/M metagenome (GOLD analysis project Ga0194133, IMG submission 155448) | Freshwater microbial communities from Lake Tanganyika, Tanzania - TA2015055 Kigoma Offshore 40m | ecosystem: Environmental > Aquatic > Freshwater > Lake | place: Tanzania: Lake Tanganyika...
AAAATTGATAAATAAAATTTGTTGCACTCAGCTAAACATCTTTTTTTATCCATCAGTTTTCTAAAACTTTATGGATTTCTGACCTTCAGGCTATGAGAAGGGAACTTGATTGATAAGGGTTGATGTTGATCCCAAATTTAATTGAAATTTACCTCAGAGATGTTCTGTGCTATTCTCCATATGGCCTTAAGATGGGTTCAGGGGCAAAGATTCTTGCTGACCCAGCTTGTCAGGTTGGGTATAATTATTTTGGTGCTCGGGTCGGTTCAGCCTTCTTCGGGTCAGGACAATTTTTCCCAACACTGCAAAATTTATCCATTTTTATACTGTTGAGTCAAAAAAAATATCATTGGGTAAGGTAAAAAAATATGTGGGTCAAAGCCAGGTAGACCCCTTATTTTCTATTTTATTTTCACTCATCAATATCATCAATTTATGCAAGGTGAATGTGGTTAACCTCATCTAGGTTTTTACTCTGACGAGATAGAGGTATCGGGGCTAAATTGGAATGCCACCAGGAGAATTTCAATAGGGTGTGCCGGTTGCACTCTCGGGCATGTATCTGTAACAGAGGAGGGTCCTCCTATTGGCAATCCAGCTCTTCCTTTATGAAGTCTGCTAGATGTTGTGGCTGTGGCTCATATTGTGACACCAATTGATTGAATAGCAAGCAATAATTTCTCGAGTGTTCCAGTGTGTGACATTCTATTATTAAATACTCTGCCGATTCCACGCCTTGGAAGCAGAGTCTACATAAATTAGTCTGGAAAACGTCTGGGATGAGTAAGTGTTGATGCCGATGAGAAAAATTATGCCCCATGTACCATCTTACTATGAACAGTCTGTCTAACTTAAGAATGAACTTGCTCTTGACCGGATCGGGTCTGGGAAACCACAGTTTGGTTTGCCTACAGGAGTCCAGGCTCTCCCAATATTGTGACCACTTATCACTCACTGCATCTTTAATTCTAGATTTGACGAAGGATATGTTGGAATAGGATCAAATGGGTACGGTCCTTCCGGTCTTCGGATCTTTAAGCCATCCTTTGCCTGAGTTCCCAACATGAGCTTTTGTCCAGCTCAGACAGATTGGAACCAGCGTGGCCGTCAAGTCAAGGAGCCTTTGGCATATGCAAGGACTGTTTAAGAATAAACCTGCTGGGCTTTTAAAGTCAATATGGCTGCAATGCTTTCTGACCAGATGTACAATGCTGGGGGTGTGGGAATGTGCGCCTGAAACCTGAGTTTGTGAAATGCCAGTAGGGCAATTTGTATCGCTTTCACCTCCGCCATGAAGACCGTGTTTCCAGGGATGCAGATACAGTATGTATGGGCTCCGTCTTGTCCGCATTGTGTGTTGGAAATAATGCCACCCTACAACCAGTGCCCCATTCTTTTTCTGGTACTATTGTATTGTATTTCCCAATCAACCCCACAAAGCATGTTTGCCCTTCAACTGTCTCAAACAATCCCCTCAATTTTTATAAAATAGAGGTCTAATACTAACCTAAAACTAATCCAATCCACCTCACACTGCATGGTTTCCACTTCATCTGGTTTTAGCTTGTCCGATGTTTCAGCTCAGCTCAACACCGAAGTCGCAACACGCCCATCCAACTCTCCTGACCCTGCCTCAAAAATTTGACTTATTTTTTTATTATTTTAGGTCTCAACTCATTATATTATGCTCCAACTGACTAGCAATTGTTGTAAAGTCTAATTTACTTCAACCGACTTTGAGCTGTCAATCAATCAATTAGAGGTTTTTTGACCACCATCAAATACTATAAAATTATTGATTCAACTCCTTTATTAATTCATCCTTTTTGGTCAGAAAGCTATGGAAACCATGAGCCTAAAGTTGAAGTAATGAGGTAGTAATTTCACACTGTCAGCTGTCTGCAATATAGAAGAGTACCTCAATCTATCTATATTTGTCATTTTCTGTTTGTTTGAACATCTTCAGTGCAAATTGACTCAAAAACTACAAGAGTAGAGCTTTGAAAATTGGCACACAGAGACTTCAAATATTGGAAATGATTAAAGGGCAGGTCAGTTTTACCACAGAGGCCTTCGAGGGTCTCAAATGGCTACCCCAGGGTTTGCCCAGTGCAGTTTCACCCCTATGGAGTCATTTTCATAAAGAGTTTACTGAACAAAAGTTGTTCAGCTACCCCAAAAACCATGGACCCTTCCCCCTTTAACCCCAATCAACAACATTATATTACAAAAAAGGAGTTTATTACTAACCTGACCGCACCCAACCAACCCCCCAAAGCAGGTTTCACCCTCATGGAAAATAATTTTTTTAATCTCTTATCCTTAAAATTAACTGGAGAAGATCTTTGACCTCTCATTAAGGTCATTGAATATGATCTTAATTTGACCTCCCCACCTTGACCTGTTGGTGATTAAAAAAGGTAGATTTTTTCATCAAATTGCAAATGTCTGGATCAATATTCAAGTTTCAAAATTTGAGTTTAAAAAAAGGTGAATTCTTTCAACAAAATGCCAAAACTTGATGATCTCAATATGAAATGTCAGATCAAGAAGTTCAAAATTAGATAAAAGGCTGTTTTATTCTTGATCAATGTTGAATTTAAAACAATAAAAAAAGGTGGCTTTGTTCTCCCAACTAGTCTGTCACCTCTGTCTCCTCCTGCACCTTTGGTCCTAGAAGGATGAAATTTGACAGGAATAATCTTCAGTGATGGCTTAAAATCATCCATGTTTGAAAGCTTAGATTCACTACATAACTTTGAAGTTGATTTTCTCAGCTTCTAGACAAAATTTCAAAAATCTAAAAACACAGATTTTGAGCCATTACTAAGAGGATAATTCCTGCCAAAATTCAACCTTCTGGGACCAAAGGTGTCGGAGGAGATAGAGGTGACAGACGGACGCGGGACGTCATGCCCATTTTCCCGCAAACGCTATGAGAATTTCTACCTCCTCCCTCGCTTCGCTCGGGAGGGATTAACTCCTTTTTAAAACTTCAGCCAACTGATCCAATCTAGGAATTCACTTTCAAAGTTGGGGATAGTGAGGTGCATTTATTGCCTAGTAATTTGAACCATGATATGATTCTCTCAGAAAAGATTATGCATTTCCAATTATTTTCCTTTCAAAGAAATTTGAAAATAGATTTCAAACTTTTCATTAGTTTTTCTTTCTGTCTGTCTGTGACATAAAGAGTTTTTGTTTTGAAATGGCTGTTGGCAAAAGCTTATTGAGGAAAACCAACATTACGTCTGCTACCATTCAGCTGTTATTTGATGTATATTTACATTTGGTGAGATCGAGCTAGCAGCTGATCCTCAGTCAGATCCATCTTTCTTTTGAGGATCGAAACAGGAGTTACTGGACTTTCACTTGATCAAAGGTTAAGTTGTAAAGTTGTCTGGTCAGGTGAGTTTATCTTTGTTTTTCAAAGATTTTTTCCTCACACAGTTTGAAAGTCACAAGTTAATTTGGGGTAAAGTTTCAAATTTGTCTGGGTGAGCTCAATTATAACTCTCAAGAAAGATTAGATAAAATTAACTCCTTTTTGAAACTTCAGCCAACTGATCCAATCTAGGAATTCAGTTTCAAAGTTGGGGATAGTGATGTGCATTCATTGCCTAGTAACAAAACGTACTCCAAGTTTTATCTAATTTCTGATGTTTTGTTATCAAGTTTTTTTCCTCTTTGTGACATTCAAGTCTGGCTTTAAAGGGCATAAATACAAGACATTTTTGTCTTAATAACTCAACCTTCTTGTTTATTTGCAGCTGATCCTTAAGGCACTATCAACAAAAATGAAAATTACTCTGTCGAACATGAATGATTCCTCGTTAGACAAATGGATTTACAAGAGTGAGAGTAATTGCTTGCAAAGTGCCCCTGCAGCAGCTTCGAAGAGAAATGGGTTCTCGCATGATGAAATTATTGACATATTGGACAAATTTCATATTGGAAGCGACATCCAACTGGAAACAGGATCACACAGAGACTACAAAAACTTGCTGCCTCCAAATTTACAAACACCTTTGTCATCTGAATGGCTAAGTTCTCCGACATCAAAGCGTTTCAAGTCTGAGAACTATGTAGCCCCAAAAGAGGATCTTTCCAAATGGCTGGCTAAAGAGTCCACCAGCAACACCAGCAACGGTAGGGAAATCAAATTCCAGTTAAAGTATCTTTTTCTTTCATGGTCATTTTTTAAATTTAGACTTTGACAAGTGGTTGATTCAAACTGCTCCTTCGGCTTCCAAATGCTCTTCTTTACCTGGGATTCGCATCGAGCTGAATATTCCTCCGCTGTCTGCATTCCTTCCTCCCACCTCTGAAGTAAGCAATGATTATAAAATTTTATCAAACTTCATTTGGCATGGATATTCATAACATTTTTCTAGATTCCACCCAAACATGAAGATCAGTTAATGGATTCTGAGGAGGAGGAGGAGGAGGATGACTTCCTTGAAGTTTCCATGGAAGAAAATCCACTGAGCCAATGGCTTTTGGTCAACAGCACAAGCAAGTCAGGATCCATGTTGACATCTACTAAGTTGTCGATCGAAGAGTGGCTTGACGGCTCCAGTTGCGAGCGAGAACCCAGCATTGTCGTTCTATCAGAAACTGACTCCACGGCATCTTCTTTCGACCAGTTTTTTTAAACAGAAATCTTCAGACCCTTCATCGAAAATAAGCGCAAAATAAATTATCCCAACTCATTGAAATGTGACTTGAAATGCAAGTCCATTTCTTTATTCTCAAAATCAAAGTGCCAATCTCTTTATTATTGTGATGGTCTTTTTACACAAGGACCGACCAAAATCCTGGGCTTCAGTGTTTCGTCTCACTGATTGGGAGCAACACCTGCAATCCCCCAGATATCTAACTTATTTTCATTTCTTCGCCAGATCAACTGCCTCTCCTGTACTGTTCAGCCGCAAAGGCTAACGTGGTGGAGAAAGGCTGAACTTTTTTCTTGTCATGTTACATCCTGCTGATTTTTATGTAGTTGAAAGGAAAATTGCAGACGGGTATAAAGTGTACAACATTCTCATATGATATATATAACAAGATGACGCATTTTCTTCCACTTCTATAAGCAGGGTGAAAATGAGGCTATGCATTCCTGACTGTTACTCGCATTTGCAGTTTTTCTTTCGACCGACAAAGTTAAATATTTGTGATACTGAAAGAGTATACAATCAGAAAATATATCTTATCAATTCAAATAAAATAGCAGACCATATTCTCTGAAAGGTACAAGGGGAGTTCGCCTACCTGACTAGTTTGCCCAGCTTACAGGCCCAGATGTCAAGCCCGGAGGGTTAGGTTAGCAATAATCTAGTTGTGGCTCTTTTTTTGTAACCTTTCCCCAAAGAGGGTTTTACTAATCTCATTTAAGTTGCTATTACCCTGTCCTGTCGAGGATAAAATATCACTAGCTTGATGGCCGAACTGACTTAACGATCTTAAGAACAATGGCATTAAAAAAGTGCCAACTGTCAACAACTGTTCATATTTCGATCATCTCTCGAAGTACAAAGAATTTAACTGATTTCAAGTGCCCACCTCAGGGGTTTTGAACAGGCCGAGGAGTGTCGGGTCGCCGGTGTACCTCAATGTCAATGATGTGGACGTGGTTGGGGCCTCCGTCGCGTAGAATGTCGGGGTCCACCGAAGGACGGTAACAAAGTAACATCAGCCACATGGTCAAGACAGCAAAAGCCAGGAAGAATGCAACGATCCACGTGTAAAGAAGGTAAAAGAAGGCCACCAAATAAGACACCTGAAAGAAACAGATTCATCCAAATAAAGTGTCGAATGAAGCACTAGCTAGTAGCTATAGCCGAAGGACGTTACGCGCGAACACTGACGGTCGTAAAAGCTCAAGAGGGGGTGGCCGACCCGGTTCTGGTGGTCAAAAAGTTGAATCGAGGCCCAGAACCAAACGGAAATGTTCCCAATGCCAATGAGAAGTAAAAGGATTGAGTTTGGCACGATGAGGAGGACGAGAAAGTTTGCAACAAGGAGAGAGCCGTGGACCACAAGGAAGATGGACGCGTCACGGTTGCACGAGGTTTGCCAAAAAACACCTCCGAGGACCAAGAATAGGATGCCTATGGGAAAGTAGACTGTTCCGGCTATCCAAACTTCATTGCTCCACCTTCTTTGGCGCGAACGACGACGGTCGGGCCAAGAAACTTCCCCTTCTATAACTACAATTTCTTCTCTCGCCATTTTGTAGAGATATAAATGTCTGAGCTGTATAAGTCCGTAATTCATTATTTTCTGATTTTTAGCGGAAACAACTTTGTTTGTTACATATAAATAGAATGAGTCAATGTCTTGAATTGGAACCTCTTTTTCCAACTAGCCAACCTGATATGGCACAGCCTAGGAAAAGTTTTTTCCAGGACTATTCTAAATTCAACTGATGATTGTGGATCAAATCTGACTGTAGGAGCCCTTGCAATCCTCTACACTCCTCTGGTCTGTAACCTCGCACCCCCAAACCTTACTGAACCCCCTCCACCCCATCCCTCTTCACATTTGGGGGCGGAGGAGAATGCTAGGTATTATACCATCTACGATATAGGGTGCGGTGTCCATGGAAAGTCGCGCTGAAGCTGACGCTGACGCTGAAGCTGAGGCCTGTTCGTGTTATTCATACGCCCAGGATTAGAGCCCTTTTTCAGGGCCACAATTTTTGTATGCTGTAACAATATACTGTTCTGATGATCAGTCCGATCCAAGCTGTTTGTTTCCCTGCATTCGGGGTTGCTACAAAGGGGCTAACATGATGAAAAAATTCAAGTGTCTTGTCCTGAATGAATTTTTAATGTTTTTAAATGTTACGTCATTGTTTTCTCGTAGATTTCTATGGTTTAAAAGTCTCTGTGTCGAAATGTTTATTATCTGTGGAAAAATAAATACACAAAGAAAACTCGCAAATCTGAACGTCACAAATCTTTCACAGCTGCGCAATAAAACCATTCGAAACGCGAACAAAGAGGGACTCTGTGTAAGCCTTTACCTTCTAGAAAGTAAGATCAGATATCTTTGAGAATTAGTCACCCTTTACAAAGCAACTTTGTTGTGAAACAGGGCTTAGTGCGCAACAGATTGAATCTTAAACTCTTTACTCTTTAGGACAAATTCGTTTTTTGAAGTAACAACCCTACCTGTTAACTGTGATGGATCCGGGCTCAGAGTCTCCGCCGGACAACTCTGGGACAGAATCTCAAAATTTGGTCAACGTCAAGAAATCTGAGTCGGTAGACGTGGAAAAGTCGTCACCCACTGCAAGGTTGTAATTTTAGCTGTGCTTTTGAAATAGGCTTTAAAGACGAGATTCGACGTCAATGTTGGTCTTTATTTTAGCGGCCCGGACAGTGAGACCGGGTCAGTTGAGAATATTCCGTTGGACGAAGCCAAAACAGATAATGGAAAAAATGTTGGCTCTAAAGTAACTGCCGGAGCTTCATACTTTGGATCATTTTTTTCGTCAGCCTACAAGACAACCATGGAAGCATCAGCAGGTAAAAGATTAATTTATGTCGTGTGCCCTACGCAATCTTACTTCTATAAAACTGTGCATAGGAAGTGGATTTCTTTCCTCTGCTGTCAGCATGGTCGGTATTGGTAGGTCACTTTGAGAAACTATTTTAATGCATAAAATTTACGAGGAAAATTTTGCGTGATATTTTGATAGGTGGAACCAGCACTAAAACCACACCGTCAGACGAAAATATCAATGAAATTCAAAACTTGGTCAAAAATATTGACGATCAAGAGAAATCCACAACTGGTATTAAATATATAAAAAATATATAATCTAAGAACGTGTGACAGTTATGAAAATATTTATCGTGACTTTTTGATAAAATGAATCACAATAGCAAGCATTAAGAGAGCTGTCAAAAATTCAATTGGGAATGCCAACGTAACAGAAATTATTTCAATTTTAGATATGGAATGGTTGCATTTGTCTGGGTGTTCATTTACGTAATTTTAAAATTTCAGAGGAGACAGAAGTAAACGCACCAACATCATCGTTTTTTACTTCAGCTTGGACTAAGATGGGTGATTTGACAAAGTAAGTTATAAAAGTGATTTTTTTTGCTTAATGGAAAACGCGACTGGCCCTTAAAGTAAAATTGAACTGTTTGTAATTTTTCATTAAGAAACATCACTGTAACTGCAAACTCTAAACTAAATAATGAACCTAACACAGAAACACCATCACCTGAAACATCTAGCAAGGTATCTATGGTCTACAATTTCATTCGAGATTTGAGATTTGGAGTCGATTGGTTTTTTTAGAGCATCGATTCAAAAGATAAGCACCCCTCGTCTGGATCGTTTTTTTCTAATTTTTCCAACATTGTTTCAAAAGTTGCTACAGATGCAACTCATGTCATCAAGGATAAAGTGGGTACTTCTCTTCCCTCTGCTATGATCAGCGAATTCAACAAAGAGCAAGAGGAGTTCATTAAGAGTAAAGGTACAGAGTAGTAACAGTTTCTGTCTATGTAAAAAAGGCTAACCACTTCTTCTAAAAAAATACCACTTGGGTATTTTTCTTTATATTTCATTCATAACGAATAGGTGATTCTGACCTTATTTGTGCTGCACCTTGGGTTGGATACCAAGACGAGGCTATCGTAAAGGAAAAAATATTGTCTCTAAGTGAGGACAAAAGAACTTTTATTCGGGCTCCACCTGCAGGTCATCAATAATTTGATTTTAAAGCTGGTTGTTAAGTTTTGTTTCATAAAATTCAACATTTTAGGTGTAACTTTTGAGTTTGATTACAACACCGTCGCACCTATTGCTCTGGTTATCCTGAGTGAAGACCCAAAATTGGTCGAAATGAGGTAAGATACGTGATACCAACGTCAAATATGAGCCTGAGGCTGAGGCTCACACTCTAGCGCCCAGACAAAAGTTTAAAAATGAAACTTTCTGAAAAATTTACTTACTGATACTTCTATTATAGTGCTGAAAATTTTTTGCGCCTTTTTTAGATACAAACTTGTTCCTAAAGAGGTTAAGGAAGATGAATTTTGGCGAAACTACTTTTACAGACTGAACTTGATAAAGCAATCATTCGACCTGAAAGACCTTGTAATAATTTGCAAACTTTGTGACTTAGGCAAAGAGCATTTCAAAAGTATGTTTTCTTTAGGAATCAACCAACGAAACTTCAAAGAAATCCAATGGAGACCAAAAATCCTCTCTCAGCGATGCCAAAATTATCCCTGACGAAGAGGACCAAACTAATCAGAGGCAAACCTAGCTTTTCAAACTACGATTCGTATCTTTTTAAAGTAATTGTCAAGACTACTTTTGATCATTTACAGCAATGACCACGATGATGAATTTATATCAGACGCTTTCCAAGCCAGTTCTAAAGACTTGGATGAAGTAAATGAAAATATGAAACGACTAGGCGTCAAAAGTAAGTTTAAACAACCTGACTTCTTGAGTGTTCAAACAATAATTCGAAATCGTTTTTCAGAAACAGACGAAGAGTGGGAAGCCGAACTCGAAGGAGAACTTAACGAGTTCGAGGTTGTTAGTTCAAAGGAGGGAAGTCCACAAAATCAAGACTGGGAAAATGAAATTGAAACCATGCTAGGTGAAGAAGATTCAACCTCCAAATAGTATTTAGTTCTTTTGGTATTGTACTAAATTTAAGATTTTGTGTGATCATTTTTCTTCAGTCAGTAAGCTTAGTTCAGAGGTAAACAGTAACAAACGTTAACCTTTAAATCTCGTCTGGCACAAAATCAAGGGATTTAAGTTTTTTAAAGCATTTAAAGGGACGTATTTTTATATAAGATGACAAACTTTGTGAGAATTTTTATGTTTCTACAAGTCAATGTGACTTTTAAGTTTTTGAAGTGAGTATTGGTGTTGAAGTAATAAGGTCATAAATAGTATTACTCTAAAAAGCTGGAACAACTTAAAAAAATAAACTGAATGCTTCAACTCCAGACTTCAATACTTGTGAGTTTTGAAGAAAGTTTAAATAAAGTATTTTTGAACCATACTTCTTAATAACCTGTTTCAACTTTTTCTTGAGCTGATCTATCCAAATAAAACTGACCGTACAGGGGAGTGCCATGGAACTTTTGGATTTGGAGGTCAAAGAAAAAACAGGTCATCCTTAAGGAAAAGTATGAAGCTGTTGGGGATCTCAAAACAGGATTACTTATTATTTTTAAAACTTTTATTTTTTAGCTAAAATGTTACTCCAAAAAAAGAACATTTTCTAACCAAAAGACTCATTTTGAGCCTTTTTCTTCTTCTTTTTGTCCGATTTGGGTGTCATATTTTGTTTATGCTGAAAAAGTTTTTCAATTATGCCACGTTGGAGAGAAAGTTCACTACCGGCTCCCATTTCACGGTTTGGGGTGTTGATGGTAGAGCCGATCCTTGAATTTACTCTGAAATACAAATGGTAAATTTTGTGCTCAGAAAAATAAACTATAGGTTTCTAGTACCTGGAGTTATTGGAGCTGCTTATCTTTCGAGTGTTGGGAGGTGTTTTCATTATAATTTCATCATCTTCGGAATCCACAACCATTACCATAGAATTGTTCTTCTTCTATAATATTGTACCAATTTATTAGGTAACCATAACTCAATGATTCTTTTTTTAATCCTTCAAACTTACTTCATTAGTTCCTGGGGTTTTCAAGGGAGTTACGTTATTAGATTTCCCAGGTGTTGTTGCTGGTGTCTTCGACACTCCTAATAAGATGCTAATGTCAAAGTTACATGATCCACCTAGGAATATTAAAATTATTACATTGAAAATTGTTGCTCGAAAAAGTGTTACTTTTTCTCCGGTTATTTGGAGTTTCCGGGGCACTTTTAGGGGTTTTTGCAACAGGAGACTTTGGATTTGTCTTGGTTTGGGGCAAGACTTCAACAACTGGTTTCATAACTTGCTTATGTTTGACCTAAAACAAAAGTTGATTAATTTTTTGATGATTTGAATTGTCATAGACCATTTCAGTTTTTTAATTTTAGCCTGATTAATATAGAATAGTCTTTGATCACCTCTTTTGACTTCGTGGGGGTTTCGACACTGGACGATGTTACATTTTTCATCATCTTGGCTCTGAAACTTCCATTTAATTCGGAGTCCCCAATTTTTCTTTTCTTGTCTTGAAGATGATCTATCTTTTCTGTTGCCTTAATCAAGTTGCCAGCAGGCAGAGAAAGCCTTTTCTTAATCTTCTCAGATTGTTTGTGATTAGACTGAGTTAGCAACCCTCCTTGGGTGGATACCTCCATCAATTTGTGCTTTAATTCAGCCAAATCTTTCTCTGAAAACTTTTCCTTTGTAACACTTGAAATTCCTGACTTTTGAGTAGCAATTTTTTCTTCATGTACTTTTTTGCTCTCATTAGCTGGTGTAGCCCCTTTGTCGGACTCTTTGACCATTTTAAGTTCAGGAGTTTTCTTTGCTTTCTCCAATTGCTTTTTTGTTGACTCTCCCTTGACCTTAGGTGTATGGTTCGAGCTCCCCGTCAAGTCAGTGATTTTAGGTTTTTTTATAACTGGAGTGCCTTTAGATACGAGAGGCTCCGGTACTGTCAGCGAAGCATTCTCTTTAGAGATCGCGAGTTCCTCCTTCAACTTCTTACTCTTTGTCGACTTGGCAGCCTGGGCTCCACTCGGTGTTGCAGATGTCGATGTGGGCAACAGTATACGTTGGTCGTTGTTTCCACTCAAAGTCTTCTTCGATTGTTTAGGCATCGTTTCCTCACCTTTTGATGGAATCGGTACAGACTTTTTAGAGGAAAGAATTGGAGCAACGTCAGACTCTCCTTTCAAATTTTTCTTGGCCTTTAACGTCTTTTTGGAACCATTTTCAGATCCAGTCAAAACGTCTTCGACAAGACTCTGTTCAAATAAATAATCAATTAGGTTTGTTCAGGATGCAAGCCTCACCAAAATAAATTAGAAAACCTCTTTCAACTCTAACCTAATTTAAAAAAACCACATATTTATTTCTCTTGTTGTAAACTTTACTTTAACACATCTCATTCATTTGAATAAAATTTATGTGTAAGTTAAGTCTTTTCATTGATTTCTCCAATTTTAATTTCATAAGATATTTTAAAGTCTTGTCAAAACCTCTGTGGAAGAATGAGCCTGAAAAGTCAATCTAAGTAAACCTTCCCTTTTTATGAACCCTAGCGAACACACCATTTTATATCTTCGCATCAAAATAAATATTGCTCTGATCAGTTTTTACTTTTTCCCTGGCCAATCATGAAACATTAAACCCAACACAGCAAAAAAGTTGCTCATCGTACCTCTGTGGAAACGGCTTTTTCCTTGTCTGTTGAGATTGGTTTTGGTCCAGTCTTCAAAATTTCCAAAAGGGGAACATTAATGCCGAGCTCTTGAAATTTTTTGTTAGCTTTCTTGGCTCGCTTGCATGCTTTTACTATGCGCCTATATGAAAAAAAACCACCATGTTACTTATCTATGACGGTTTTGTCATTCAATTTGTAAAAAGGATAAAAGTACATGTGTGACTTCTCTTCCGTTACTTTAGAGTTGACAGCTGCCTTTGCCAAAATTCTAGAAAGAACACCAGGAGGCCGTTTAGGATTGATTCGATTCTTGAACATTGAAGGACGAACTTGTTCTAGAATCAAAAACATCTATTTTTAAATCAACTCAAATACTAAGTTCATGAAAGAAACTCGCCTGGAGTTAAAACTTTGCATTTCAAAACTTTGTCAAACATTAGATAGTTGTTCATAGTTTCTGCAACAATTTTGGCAACTTCTTGATGTCGAAATTCAATGAACGCAAAGCCCCTTTAAAACAATTATGTTGTAACAAGATTTTTAAATTTTAATCAAAATATTAAAAACCTTGGGTTGCCAGTTCGTTTGCTTCTGCCCATTTTCATGTTCGTGATAGTTCCAAACTGTGAGAAGAACTTCATAATCTGTGTCTCGTAGAATCCGTGAGGGATGTGGCTAAGGTAAACAATTCCTCGCTCCTAAAAGGCACAAATGAGAAGGTATAAACCTTTGAACGAATGGTACTATTGCAAATACTGTAAGTGTCTATTAATATCCTTATATACTTGTGGTCATTAAAGTTGGTTGCATAAAATTGATTTTCTGTTTCAAAAAATAGTGAATCCTTGCCTGAATTTTCATTGCCTTTAAAGATCCAGACAGAATGACACTATGCCTTCTCTTTTTCTCACTTTTTGTCTTCACAGCCTTCTCCATGGCCTTTTTATTTGGAGACACTCCATTCCCCTGCAACACTGCCAATTTTGCGTCTTGCTTCATATTGACCTACAAGTTTGTGTAAAAATTAAACTCGGCAAAAAGCTAAAATGTGGATTAACTTAAAAATTACTCAAACCTAGTTCCAGTCGAAGAAACACGTAGCCTTTTTTATACAAACTTGAAATAAGTCGAAAAGAACTTAACTTGAAATTACGATTACGTTAAAATGTT
>Ga0194133_10007133_pt1 | contig 13501 bp, 8 predicted proteins | sample TA2KigOf40mmetaG_FD_155448 | JGI IMG/M metagenome (GOLD analysis project Ga0194133, IMG submission 155448) | Freshwater microbial communities from Lake Tanganyika, Tanzania - TA2015055 Kigoma Offshore 40m | ecosystem: Environmental > Aquatic > Freshwater > Lake | place: Tanzania: Lake Tanganyika...
GGGGTCACTGTAACTGAGAGAGCAAGATCAAAGGTTGTGGCCATGCCAGAAATTTTTCAACCCAGGATTGCAAAAAAATCAACAAGGCACGCTCAGTCAGGGTAATAGTAATTTGCAGTGACCATAGACCTCTATTGTGGTACTCTTTTAAAGGCGTTATCACACATTAACATTGAATAAGTCTAAACAGCACAAGACTATTATTATTATATTTGATAATTCACTCTTGCTAAAATGTCCTATAAATTGGCTTAACATAAAGAAAATTTAATATTTTTACTTAGGGAATTGGCTGGGATTCTGAGTCTTAATTCAATCAGGGCTGATCCCAAGCTAAAAAAAACATCAAACAGTAGTTTATCCCATCCAAAAATTGGCATCAAAACACCAGAATACACTGTAAAAAAATTGACCTGGGTCTATGCTTCTGATCTAACATTCTATAAAAACTACCAGCTTCTATAAGATGGGTTTGCCGTGGCTGAGTGGTCATTGCATCAGGCTGGGAATCTGAGGGTCAGGGGCTCGAACCACAGTAGCTCCAGACAACCTTTGACCCCGTGTTGCCTGAAAAAAATCTAACAAAAATATTCCCAGCCTTATAGTGTACCTTTAATGATTGATTTTGCAAGGCGCACTTCAAAAAAAGATTTTTAAAGTTTCAGATATTCTGGTCTTCTCTGAAGTTAAAAACATATTTCTCAATCAGATTGTCCATACATATATAAATGATGATAGAGTTTGCAAAGGTGTTTGATCCTCATGAGAAAAAAACTAGTACATCAATCTCTACCCTTCTTTACAACTAAACTCTTAATTATTAGTCATGAGATCTTGAATTCAATTGAAGGACAAAAAGATGTAATGTTGTATTTCAGTTACCAAAAAAAAGGGTTTTATCTTAATACAACTCAGAGGTTGTCCTGACTGAGTGTCATAGCACTTGACTGAGAACTTAGATCTAAGTTTGTGTGTTCAATCCCCGGCCATGCCAAAAAAATTTCTGTGCAGATTGCAAAAAAAGTCAACAAGGCAATCCTCAGCCAGAGTAAAAGTAACATGCAGCAACCAACGAGTAAAATGCTGGACTCTTTTAAAGGTGTTGGGCTCACATTGACATCGGTGAAGTCTATACTGCACAAGATTATTATTATTAGAATGGTACCTCCAGAGTATAATACTTTGACCAAATTTTCAAGGCTGTTTCTTTGCATTTACATTTGGCATGTGTTCAAAGAAGGGTCAGTCCTGATCATTCAATTGGGCCAAATTGTTTGTTTGTGCCACAGTTGATCTCTTTCAGAAAAAATCTCATACAGTAAAAAAATCCAGATTTCCCCTTAGTGTCCTTGGCCTAAATTTATTGCTGCTTGTTGCAAAACGGAAATTACTTCTTCTCAAACAATCTAAAATGTATTACATCCAAAAATGAAATTAGATGTTGTTAATTGATACTGGACCCTTATCAGGTTTTTTTTTCATTACTGATAAAAATGAAGGAATTCCAGCTAAACAACAAATCTTTGTCCAATAAAAATTTACAACAATACATATAATTAATTTCAAAGATCTTCATTACCTTCAAGGAAGTCTGGACTTTTTGTTCCAGTGGGAAATTACAGTCAAGATAATTTGTATTATCTAACGGAAATGGACAAATGGCTAAACTATTTTCATGACAAGGAAAAAAAAGACTTTTTGGCAATAAAATTAAGCTCTAGTTTATACCATACCATCATAATAAAATAAAACAACTGCAACTGAAGCTATTCGTGTCTTTAATCTGACCTTCAAGTATTATTCAAATTTCCTTTCCAGATGGTATTTCGGCAAGATCAAACGTATTGAGGCTGAAAAGAAGTTATTGATGGCCCAGAATGAACATGGAGCTTTCCTCATTAGGGATTCAGAGTCGAGAAGGAATGACTTCTCATTGTCAGTCAGAGATGGAGACACTGTTAAACATTACAGGTGAGAAATTTGATTTAACTAGGTCAGAGATTGTTCCCACATGATAAAAAAAAGAAGTTTTTTATGTGAACCACTTTTTTTATATTCATTTTTGTATCAGGATTCGCCAGCTTGATGATGGTGGTTTTTTCATAGCAAGAAGGACGACCTTCAGAACATTGTTGGACCTCGTGGACCATTACAGCAGGGAGGCTGATGGGCTTTGTGTTAATCTACGAAAAGCATGCATACAGGTTGGCTAAAATCTGACAATGCAAATGAGGATGATTTTTGAGTTTGAAAAAAAACCCCTCTAGGTTGAGAAGCCAGTGACTGCTGATCTGTCCCATTCAACCCGTGACCAATGGGAGATAGACCGAACAAGTTTGAAATTTGTTCGTAAACTTGGTCACGGTCAATTTGGAGAAGTATGGGAAGGACTTTGGAACAATACGACACCTGTTGCCATCAAAAGTCTCAAACAAGGTAGCTTCAAACACACATTTTTCTGCCTGTATCAACAAAGCTCCAAATCATGTCAAACTTCAAAAAAAAATTTATTGTTCATTCTCTATTTTATTTCCTTTGTGCTTATAAAACCTATTGTTATGCCAAAAATTCAAATCTTGACGAATTAAGAACTTGATGATTGCGAAATGAAATCAATAGTAACTAAAAAAAAGTAGAAATTTCACCTTCAAAAAGTGAAATACAATATATTTTTTGCATAGTCTTGGCATAGAATCCTCAAATGGGAATAATTAAATATCGTTTAAGTAGCCTTATGGTTTTGACTGATTATTAAGATTTTACTTCCCTTTGTTTAAGGTCATTCCATTTTACAGATTTTAAGTTCCAATCCATCTTTCTCGTGTAAAGCAGCAAACAATGAATGAATTTCTAAAATGTTTGAATGAAAAAATGATTTATATATGTATATTTTTTTCACTTCACCTTGAAGAATTCAAATCAACATGCAATCAATAATAAATGGCAAACAATTTTAGGTTTGTGTGAAAATCTGAAGTTGTTTTTCCACAAGAAATTCAACATCAGGAAGTGAAAACGAATGTCTCTTAAATTTATCTTTCGACAATTTTTGTTATTTTTCCACATTGGCCAGCCAAAAATCCCCTTGGCAATCATTTTGGTCTTTATATATGTCTTCCAGCAGACCAGAATCTTGTCACACACCTTATGTTGACAATCACATGTTTTAATTTGTCTCATTGTTCTTTTAGGCACCATGGATCCAAGAGACTTCCTTGCAGAAGCACAAATCATGAAGAAACTCAGACATCCGAAACTGATTCAGGTTTAAATGAAATATTTTCTATTGAAACACACAACTTGGTTTTAATGACAATCATTCATTCTAATTTCAGCTTTATGCTGTTTGTACCTTGGAAGAACCTATTTATATTATCACAGAACTCATGAAAAATGGAAGTTTGTTGGATTATTTACAAGGCAAAGGAAGAACTTTGAAATTGCCGCAGCTTATTGATATTGCAGCACAGGTTCAATCCATTTTTAGAGATGATTCATTTATTTTCACAACTTCTTATGAATATTCAACTATTTCATTTCAGATTGCATCTGGCATGGCTTACTTAGAATCCCAGAACTACATTCACCGCGACTTGGCAGCTCGAAATGTCCTCGTAGGCGAAAACAACATCGTCAAAATTGCTGATTTTGGATTGGCTAGACTGATCAAAGAAGATGAATATGAAGCAAGGTAAGGCAAACAATTTTTCGAAAATTACTGAACTTTTTAAGCATCATTCAAAACATATCTACCAGGGTTGGAGCTCGATTCCCCATCAAATGGACTGCTCCAGAAGCCGCTAATTACTCTAAATTTTCCATCAAATCTGATGTTTGGAGTTTTGGAATCCTTATCACAGAATTAGTTACATATGGACGGATTCCTTATCCAGGTAATAACCTTGGCGTCAGGTCAGACTGGATAGAGCATCAGTAAAAATCCAAAAACATTGATAACAATGGATCAGATAAAATTCTACAGTTTGGGTCATAATAGTTAGAACTGTGCTCTGGTGTGACTTCGGGGTAGCCTTGAAGGATCGAGAGGGTGAGGTTGTACTGAAATAATAAATATGAAAGTAACTTTAATAGAGGGAAAAATACAATAATGGAAATAAGCCATAATTATGTTAAGGTCTATTAATATTTTTTCTAACCCCTAACGTCGTCCCGTCACGCAGGTGGGGGGGGGCTTGCCCCTCAAAACCCTTAATAAAACCTCTTTGTGTTGATGTTTGAATAAAAAGAAACTTTCTTCTCTTCAGGAATGACAAATGCTGAGGTGCTCCACCAGGTAGAACACGGTTACCGGATGCAATGCCCTCAGGGATGTCCCTCTGCACTCTATGATATAATGCTGGAATGTTGGCATAAAGACCCAATGAAAAGGCCAACATTTGAAACTTTGCAATGGAAGCTAGAGGACTTTTTCACTTTATCAGACTCAGAATATAGAGATGCCACAGCTTACTAAAAAAATTGATTTTTTATTAAAAATGTTCCCTTGAACAAAATATCTCTAAGTAACTTCTGTCCCTAATTTTATCAATAATCAGCATTTAAGCAAATCAACTGAATCCAGTGGCTCCAGCTTTAAAGCAGTTGCAACCTTAACTGAAAATATATTTTAATTACCTTGAATGTCCCTTTACCTTTTAATCGTGTTCTTTTCTCACTAAAATTTCAGATTTTTTTCAAACCGAATGCCAAACTTTTTTAGTGTCAAATATTGGATTCCAAGGCTCTCTTCTTGCTGCCAAGGTTGTGTGAGATAAGACAATATTTTTCCAACTTATTATTACTGTACTGCAGTCTCAACATGAAGATTTACAATTTATAGAAATAAAAGTTTGAAACTTTATTCAGTATGGAATTTCTTTTTTTTCAATCAATAGTTATATGAGTTAGAATAAAAATCCTTTACTGATTTACACAGATTGAAACTTGATACAATATGCCAATAAAGAAAAAAGAAATGAGGCATAACTAAAAAAATAAGCATAAATTAAAACATCTCATTTGGATTTCGAAAGTAAGATCCAAAAGATATATAACTGTATAAAAAGGGTCAACATTCTAAAAAAATTCTGGAATATTGCAGAAAAAAGTTTTCCCACAATAAATGCAGAGGAAATAGTAGATAATAAAAGGATCTTTGACTTAAACCATCTTACAAAAGAGCAGTTCCTACCTGTTGGGGCAGTCCAATACTATGGTGCAGGATGCTCATGTGGTAAAAGTTCAAATTGATATCCTGCATTAAAAGTTCCTGAGAGTTGTTGCCGGAGATTGGCCAAGAATAATTCCTAGGGACAAGCTGGATACATTGGGCAAGGCCCTACCACCTCATTTTGCCAACCATGCAACTTCATCGGTTCTCTTAAATGCCTTAACAACTGGTAAACCAAAAGATGTTGGAAAACAGATGCATTATAAAAAGAACAGAAAAATGAGGTTCTAAGTAGTGATGGGTCTGGGTCAAATTTTTGTTGGTCAGGTCAGGTCAGCAATCTTTGGTTTGGATATGGAAAATTTCCCCTAATAATACCAATTTTTTTCCCTTTGGATCAAAAAAATCGCTTCGGGATGGGTCAAAAAGTATCCGGGTCAAAGGTCAGCCTCATCAAAAGAAGGTCAGACCGTAAGCCATGGGTCCGGGACAAATTTTTGTTGGTCGGGTCAGGTCATCTTTGGTTTGGGTTTGGAAAATTTTGCCTTTAAGTACCAAATACCTTAGGGTCAAAAAATCTCTTCGGGTTGGGTCAAAAAGTATCCAGGTCAATGGCAGGTCAGCCTCTTATTTACTGCGGGGTCAAAAGTATGTTTGGGTCGGGTCGGGTCGGGTCGAGTCAGGGCCCATCTCTAGTTCTAAGACTCATCAAAGAAGAAGTTTAGACGGTAAGCCATTCTAAGACTCAAGACTGATGCCGTGGCAGATTGCCATGTCATCAGGCTGGGAGTCTGAGGGTCTGGGGTTGCCATGGTTCGGTCTTCGTTGCTCTGCTAATTGGGTTGTTTCTAATTTTGATTTAAGATATGTAGGGTATCCATCCCTTATTTTCTTTATAGCTGTGGAGCCTGTTTTATAAGATGACCACATTTTTGGTGTAGCTCTTTTGAAGTTTTATTCAACTTCGCTTTAAAGGCTTCTTCTTTTTGTAGTTTTGAGTGCAGCTCTCAACGCTCTATAATGTGTTGATCTTAGTTTAACCCTAAGATTTGATTTTAGGGTCTAATTAAGCCAAAACTGGTGCTGCATAATAAAATATGCTAAAAATCTGTGCAATGGCTACTTTCAAGAATTGCTATGTGTTTGAATTCCTTCTTACCTTTTTCAATATTCTTCCCTTGTCTTTTCAAATTTAGCATTAATTGATTCCAAACCCTCATCTTTTCCTTTCCTCACAGATTTGGTATTTTAGAAGAAACCTAGAAGAACAAACTTAGAAATTTTGCACTTTTTAGGGTACCTGGAGCCAGTGGAGGCTTGCTTGTGCCCTGTTTGGTCTCATCCTAACCTTCTTCCAAATACACTATAGTATTGACTCCAGCGATGAATTACTCAAGGTAATCACCTGAATAAGAGTCACTACATATTACTATTACCCTGACTAGGGCTGCCTAGTTGATTTTTTTGCTATCCGGGGTTCAAAAATTACTGGCTGGCGATTAAACTTACAACCTTAGATCTTAGTTCTCAGTCAGGTACATTTGACCACTCATCCATGGCTTTTTCAAATTTGACTTTGCAGATGCTTTAAAGAATACAACAAATCAACAATACTTTCTTTGATGCATAATTTCAAATCTTTTTTTTAATCTCAGTTCATCAAGGAACTTGAAGGTAAAAACAGTTGAAGGTTGTTTGTTTCTTTCACAATAAGCAACTAATTTATGAATAAAAAACTTTTTTTAGATTCATAAGACCTTGGAGAAATTGAAACACCTTTGTGACTTTTTCTTTAATGCTATTAAAGACAACACTAACAAAGTCAAGAGTAATTATGGCACGACACACCCTGTCAAAAAGCCTTGGATAATTGTCTCTAAAACTACCTTCAAAAAAACACTTGAATCATTCAACATACTTTAAAGATAAAGGGGTGTTGTATAGAAAAGCATCCTTGGAGTTAACAATTTCACATTTGGCCATTAAAAAAAATTAATAAATATTGAACAAGGATGTGGAAAATTTATGGAAATATTTTTTCAACTTTATCGGACAACTTGCAAGAAAAATTTAAATTTCTCAATATCTAATATCGTATTTTCAAAATGGTTGTGCAAGAAAATGAAACCAGAAATATTATTTTTTATGCTTGCCAAACCATTAGGAAAAACTCTATGCAGGAAAATCGGCTTCCGGAAATATTGAGATGACACTTTTTTATTCTGAAAAATTTAACGGTCACGGTTTCAGTTTGTTCTACCATGTGTAACAAAAGCTGGCAATCAGCTTTCACCTTTGAAGACAAGCTGACCGTTTGTGTAATGAAGTAATTCAGTAATGAAAAAGTTGGTTTGTCTTTTGCCTTATAAAAGTGTTGATTGTCGATGATTTTTTTATTTAACTTTCACCCATTTTACAGGAGCTGCTCTCTGTAAAGAATCTGAAATTTTCCAATTAAAATGCTTAGGTATATAATCATGTGAAATACTCGCAAATTTCCAATTGTGCATCCTGGGTATACAAAAGCAGTGTGTGGTGATTATCCAATTGTGACACCGTGAAGATGAACTCCGACAATCCAGAAGAGAAAACTAGCTTCGTTGTAGTTGTTCATAGTTGAAGGAACTCGATGGTTGGAGCAAGTTGAAATTGTCAATCTGGTGAAAGTTTCAATAGTTTTATTAATTCTGAATTGGTTTACTAAATTAATGAAATTTAAATTTGAAGAAAAGGTCTTTTGAGAAGGGTAAGAAAGTTAATTTTTTATTTTTATCTCTATTGATTTGGGTCCAATCTTGAGCTCTTAGCCTTTAAGACACTTCTTAAAATAAAAAGACAAAAAAATTAAGGGTTGTTAAAGTTGTTGAAGTTAATGCCAAATCAAATCAGTATGTACATGAAATGATTTTAAATTGACTGGAAATCACCATTAATGTAGACTGCACACGCAGATCTTAGTTTTCAGATTTAAGTATTTTTCGATCACGCAACCTTTTACCCACATCTGATTCCCAAGTGCCCCTGACCAACGGGCTCCTGTCTCACATGTAAATAAAAGGCCTGAGTGACTTAATATGAGTACCTAGTTATTCTCTGTGTGCTTAGACTTAAGTCATATAGAGTAGATAGCTATAAGTGATAACTTTGAGGACAACTTTTGCACAACATGTGTGTATTTTAAAAACTTACTCAAAATAAAGTATTATGAGCATATTTAAATACCTTGCATTTTTATTATAAGCCAGGGGGTTTAGATCTCATAAGAATGGGCCAAGTGTTATAAGATTTACATCACTTATCTAATCCTTGTAATACGCAACAGCCACTCGCTCGGAATAGTAAGTCTACTGTAGATCTCAACTTTTCTCACTAAGATACCTGAGAAAGCAAACATCAGATCTCTTTATGATCATTTTATCACGGTAAAATTGAGAGATTTCGAATTTAAACTAAGCAGATCATCCATGCTAAGGATATCGGGCATGGAGAATTCAGACAACATCATATCTTTTTCAAATAGGAGTTCTTCATTCATTTTTAAACTTATTTACAATCTAGAGTCCTCAAGGTTAGCAATTGATCTGATCTCCACATCATATCAGAATGAAAGGCATCTGGGTTGTTTGACATTCTTTGACATTTTGACATCGGTACCTAACGCATTGTCAAAATCTCAATTCTTAATAAAGCCAAAAATGTTACTGATAACTGGAATTTTGGCTGGCTGTCGTTGTCCCCCGAATCATTCAAAACCAAAATCAATGAACAATGTATTTAAAAATCATCTGTATTCCATTCTATGCTATCATAGTAAGCAGTGTCTAGTGAAAAAGTCCCAGCATTACCAGCTCTCATGCATCGGAGGTTTTTTTCCACCTCATGGAGCGACTAAGATGATTGCTAGCTAGTAATTTGCACTAAATCCAGGTTCTTCCCTCTAAAAAAATAAGGGTGCCTAGTGTCAAGTCTCCATGGTCGTAAAATTTCTAGTTAGGGCTATCGTGTGAAATTTTCCTGTTAATGCATTTTTTAATGATAATGGAACAGAACAATATTCTGGGTTTCTATGAGTCTGTAAATTGAAAAGTTTAACCATTGAGACCTGATTCAATTCAAAGCTTTCATTATGGACTCATTATCTCAAATATGTACGAGGTGCAGATTTAGACTTTACAAGATGGTCATGAGAATCAGCACCCAATTTTCTGGGTCCAAGGTTTGATCCCCACTTACCCAAACACTATTTCTGCCATGAAGCAACTAAGGCTATCAATTAATACATGCCATCTCAATATTGTTTTGATTATGAGAACTAAATGACCTTTTTTTTTAAATCTTTTAAGTACACCTTACAAATTTAATCATTAAAGGTAAACAGAGGCTGGGAATATTTGGTTGTTTTTCAAAGGTTGCTTGGAGGTGCCAAGGTTCGAACTGTGACCCTCAGATTCCCAGCCTGATACCATGAAACTAAGCCATGGCAACCCCTAATGGTGGAATCCATTCAAATCACTTTCCATTGCTTTTGGATCTGTCCACTTCTCTGTGGCTTTTAGCAAAGCTACTTTATCAATGTAAAACAGTCTAAGAAACATCCAGTGTTGTCACGCCAAACTTAATTGCAAATTGGTCCATTCGTACAATTGAGTGTTGATTGGACCCAACAGGCCTTACAATGGAGTTATGGGTCCAAACAGATCTCAATGGCACGACAGAATGAATTGGCCATTATATCTGGCGTAACATCAATGTATGTTTCTTAAAATGTTTTATTTTGCTGACCTGCAAAATACTAATTTAAAATAAGATTTTGAAAACAAAAATAACCTCATAAATATAACAGACAATGTGCCATGACCTTGTGCTTATCAAGAAAGATATTTAAAATTTTGGTGTGTCCCATTCTGTTAAAGTTACAATCCCCTTCTTATGCCATTTTGGTCACTGAATTGTTCTGGAAAGATTGAACAATTCTTTATGTTACAAATGATTCAGGAGGAGGAAATCACATTTTTTGAGATTAACCCAGCCTCTTCACACTAATTGGTCAATATTTGGCCTTTTATTCTGCATCTTTCTTTCTTTTCTTTGTAGCAGGCTTTATTTCTTTCATTGAACATAACTACATTCAATTTTATAGGAGATTAATTTGATCTTGAACTTGTCAAATAACTAAAAATTTACAATTTGTACAAATAGAATCCGTTCAATTAAAATTTTTGTTATCCGTAGTCATTTTGCGTATTGAAAGAAGGTTTTCTTCAATGTAGTCCTGATTCAGTCGTTGTTCCAGTTGGAATGTAGCCAGTTTTCTGTCAGTCTATCCATGTGTTGTAATCAATTTTGGATCGATTGCTTCCCAATTTTACCTCGGGGGTTGTTATAGAATTTTCCTACTTGAGGCTTTCGTCTGGTTGAATAAATTGTCTCACTCAATTTAGAGTGGATGTGCTCAGGCATTTTGTCTCTCATGATCAAATACTTTTTTTCAAGTCCCGATAACCTGAACACAATGATCTATTACAAGTGTCAAAGTTTTATCACACATTTTCATGTTATTTTAGATGCACACCTTTCTTCGCCTCATACTGTTGCTGGCCATTCTCGATACCCACCCTGTGTGGAGCGGGACATTGCGGAAAGGTCTACGGAGGAGAAAACTTATTCCCCAAGGTAATTTTACCACATATTTCATTCTGGGTCACGGTATTCTAGTCAGCCTGAATACACTGCGTCAATTAAAGTGACACTTGTTGTCATTCACTGTGGATTATCCAGGGTGGGAGTTGAAGCAAGGTCACTGGCATGCAACCCATGGACCATCCTGACTTTTTAAAATACACTGTAGATTTTCTTTTTTGAAAGATTTCAAAATTCCAAGATGTGTTTCCATCTGATAAGCATCTCTCTTCACCTCTTACCCCCTTGGGGGACAGTGAGAGTGTTAAGGGGAGGTGGGAATGAGTCCTGGGGGGGTCATGGCAAATTGGGGAAAAAATTGCAGAGGTTTTTTGCAGAGCTTTGGCCAAATTTGCAGAGCATTGGCCAAATCTACAGAGGTTAAATTTTTTAAGGGTTCAAATTGGCAGTTTTAGCTAAGATAAATAGGAGGTGTCCTCTAGTATTTGTCCAAGTTGCGGACTTCTTTGGGTTAAAACGGTTAGGGCAAATCTGATTGTTGAGGGTAAAAATTCCACCTGGAAGAGGCAGGAAAAATCTTTATTGGTTAGGAATTTATAGGGCCCAAATAAACCTAATAAACTATAGGCAAGGGCACACACACACCCAGTAACCCTAACTGAGCTTTTAAGGGAGCTGGTTGAGCTTTTTTTTAATCCTAATTCTGCCTAATAGGCATCAAGAGGGGACTGCAATCTTAGAAACAGACCTATACTGGTTTATGGGGTTTTTCTAAGCAATCCTTCCAGTGAGAAGGATCTAGAGGAACTTACCTGAGTCCATTGGGTACAGGTTGGGATCCCGCACCCCAAGGTCCACCAAAACCAGGCCCAAGCCAGTCTAAGTTTGTATGTGAGACCAGAAAAATGAGTATACTAAAGATTCAGATTAACTTGAAATCCGGAATGGACAAGGATTAACAAGTTCAAGATGATAATCATTGTCGTTTAGAAAAACAGCAGACTTCCTTCCCCGGTTGAAACGGATTAGTCTATCCCAATAAGAATAAACGAATCCACTGTATTTTCAGGGACAGAGGTTTCCAATCGTCCACCTATTTCTATTCCAATCGAAAATCACCAACCGTTTCCGTCTGAAGTTAAACCAGAGGCTGAATTCTCAGGAAGGATTGCTGTGGATCTGCCCAATGAAGCAACTCAGGGTCAGAGTAAAAAAATAAAAAAGGTACGTCGCAAAAAGGTTGCGGCGGGTTTGGACGGATCGCCGTCCTTGACCTTTAAGGCCCGACTGAAAAAACGACCCCTGGTTGGCGTGGATTCACTTAACCCTGCTCTCAATCGGACCTTTGACGATCAGCGGTGTAAGTAGAAGCTTTAGATTTGACCCTAACCCGCTGTCATTGACTCTGTCCATTGCTTGACAGTTTTGTCGTTGTTCACGATTGTCAGCTTTAAAAATGACGTCTGCAGTTCTGGGACTGGGACCAACGGGACCTGCTACAGTGCCTCAGGTAAGTCAGCCCAAACAAGGCCAACCTCATCAGACCTTGAAATTCATTCCTACTGGACCTTTCCAGATTGCTCCAGGCTCGGCGGAACGGGATCCGGATCGTGTGCCTCGGGATTCGGTGTTTGCTGTCTATGTGAGTATAATCAAGCTTTCATAGGATGAGTGAATTAGAAACTATAAAATCCGGAAAGTGAAAAAAAATATTTTGACCCTTGCTAATTGAGAAAAGAAATGGAAAAATAAAAAAAAACTTTTTTTCCTGGGACTTTGATGAATACCCATTACTTTTAAGAGATTTTCTGGCCATATCAGCTCCTATTCTTGACCCTGAACCTGGAATTAGATTGACAGTGGAGATGAAAAAGCTTTAAAATAAAAAGGTCCATATCTCCATAATTAATCACTTCAGGGGCGTGATTTTTTCCATTTAGTTAGACAAGGGGTTATTTTTTGTATGCCCACTTAAAGAAATGAAGGCCTGTTAACCAGAAGTGCAAATTTTTCAGGACTTCAGATATTGTTAAACCTTTGACCAGGGTTACTTTTAGGGCCTTGAGGGTCTTATATCTTATCAAATTAATATGTTTTGCACATGGCAACATTCTAAAGTATCTAGTGATAAACTTGTGATGTAAAAAAAACCTCAAAAAGTTTTGCATTTATCCTCAGGGCCTCTGTGTAGGTACACAAGTGAGACTTTTTAGTGTTGATGACAAAGAGGCCAAATATCAGGATCAGGGCTGGATAAATTACCAAAAACAAAAAATAAATGTAAAAAACCTTTCATAAATCTGATGAATTTGTTAGTTAGGCACTATCAGTTGAGTATATAGATAAATAGTTATATTGACTTTACAGGAATCCAGCATGTTTTAACATTCCAAGATTTTACAAAGTTTGCATGTAATAAGAAATGAAATCAAGAAATGTAAATTCAAATGTCAAATATATTGAAAAAAGGATACTATCTTGTTTCGCCCAATCCAAGTTCGCCCAATGACGTTTCGCCTACTACTTTTCGCCCAAAGTTCGCCCCCCAAAAAAATTATTGCTAACCTAACCTAACCTAACCTAACCTAACCTAATCTAACCTAACCTAACCCTACGTGGCTACCTAACCCTGAAGGGCTACGGGTCCGCGCTCGTCGACCCGGTTTTTTTTGGGGGGAGGGGGCGAAACTT
>Ga0194133_10007134_pt1 | contig 13501 bp, 7 predicted proteins | sample TA2KigOf40mmetaG_FD_155448 | JGI IMG/M metagenome (GOLD analysis project Ga0194133, IMG submission 155448) | Freshwater microbial communities from Lake Tanganyika, Tanzania - TA2015055 Kigoma Offshore 40m | ecosystem: Environmental > Aquatic > Freshwater > Lake | place: Tanzania: Lake Tanganyika...
ACTGATTAGGAGTTGGAATATCAACAATGGTTATTGTTTTTTTGTTGGACATCTATTACTGCATCATTATTTCCTGGACCATTTTTTACTTGTTCTCCTCTTTCATTTATCTGCCAAAATTGGCGTGGGAAGATTGTGGTAAAAAAATGATAGTTTGAAATAATGGCAGGAATCCTCACAATAATCTTGGTGCCGTAAAGACTCATCCAATGTTAATGCTTGATCAACACCTTTATAAGAGTCCCGTTAAAGCCACATAACTATGTATATACGGTCACTGATGATTAATATTACCCTGTCTAAGAGTGCTTCAAAGATTTTTTTCCAATCTTGGCTTGAAAAATTGAGGGGCAGCTTGGGATTGAACCCTCAACCTTAGATCTTAGCTTTTAGACAGCTCAGCCAAGGCAACCCCTGAAAAAGTTTAAGAGTAGCTTATAGTTACCCTCAGCTAAGCTCCTTTTAATTTTTCTGTGATTTTATCCATTTTCCAAATTTTTCCTGTCCTTATGGCATGGAATGACACTCTAAGTCTACCCTTTTCCCTCACACATGTGGTAAAGTATTTTTGTTGGTGATAATATTCCGCTTCCAAAGAAGAAGTATGGCAGTTTCAATGCTTATTGTTATATTCCATCAAATACACAAGTTTATATAGTTTTACAATTCATATCAAATGGGCGTGCCGATAAACATTTCTAGGGTAGAAGAGGGTGGAACACTTAAGAACAATAAGCAAAAGTGGTCCAGACACTGACAGGTCCATTGGCGGCAGTCAAATGAGAAATATCATGTAAATGTCAAGTGGGTAATCATAAATCAAATTGATTTAGAATATACACACATACCTATTTACAAGTGGTGGAAACATATATTCACTTAACTATCCTGACCACAACAATGATGTAGCATGATGTCAAAGTTGTTTAAATTACTTTTCCAGAGAATCCATGGAACACAGTGAATTGCTTTCAGCCCTCTGCAAATATCAGCATCAAAGCATCAAATTTAAGTAACAGCCCAGTTGAGGAGTTTTGGATGTAAAAAAATATGAAATTTGAAAGTAAAATTGACCCCCTTTTTGAAAAGTTCTCCACCTTAAGGTTTCAGGTTCTTCGGAAAAATGGTGGTATTGAATATGGTCTTGGCAGTATGAATTATGAATTGGCTGGTTGTCTCATGGCTGCATGGATTATTGTTTACTTCATAATCTACAAAGGTCTTCATTCTTCAGGAAAGGTACATATACAAAATATAATCTAAGTGGCAAGGGACAGCCTTAACCTTATGTTGCATAAATACCAGGGATAAAATCCAAGACCTTACTGTTAGGTTTTAATCATCTAAGAAATCAACAGGAGTGGATAAGGCACAAGATAAAAAAATAAGTATTGCATCTCAAGTATAAGGGTTTGACCTAAACTGCACTGATAGTCTTAAGCCCAGGGTTATTTTAATCTTTGGTGGGTACCCATATTTGGTGCTTATTGATTGACACATTAATTAAAAGCATTTTGATGGCTTCATAAAATGTTTGAAACAGATAAGAGGTACTTAGGAGGTAAATGGTCAGGGAAAATAATTCTGTTGTAACTGGTAATGGCAAGAGCTCCAAGTCCATCCAGGTGTTTGAAATTTGTTTATGATGGTCAAGAGTGGCTGCCAAGTATTTTCTACATTTTCTGACACAGATTAAAACCATATGCATTAGTTAGATAAGCCTTTACAGGTAACTCACAGGAAAAGGGTTAAGCATGAAATTAAAAAGTTTGCAGTGGCTGAGTGGTCATGGAATCAGCTTGGGAATCAGAGGGTCAGGGATTCGAATCTCAGCACCTCCGCAGGCAACCTTTGACCACCATTCCCAGTCTTAGTGTGCCCTTATTGACAAATAGTTGTAAGGGATACTTAAAAAATATTTTTCATAGATAATTTGGTTCACTGCTCTTTTCCCTTACTTTGTCATGGCAATTCTTCTATGTCGTTCACTAACCCTCGATGGTGCTGCCAATGGCCTGTCCCATTTTGTCCATGTCGATTGGAGCAAACTTAAAAATGGAGAGACATGGATAGATGGAGCAACTCAGATTTTCTTTGCATACAGTGTGGGAGTTGGAGCTCTTCCTGCATTGGGATCATATAATAAGTTTCATCATAACTGTCTCAAGTATTTAGCCAAATCATAATTTTTAAATATCACAGAAGAGTGTTTGCCTTTTAAACAACTTTCAGAGATGCCCTCATCACTTGCTTTGTCAACACAGGCACAAGTTTGCTAGCTGGAATCCTTGTATTCTCTATTCTTGGCCATTTAGCATTTGTAAAAGAGGCAACCATTGAGGAAGTTGTCAACTCTGGGCCAGGTCTGGTTTTCTTGACCTATCCTGATTTGGTGCTGCAACTACCAATGTCTGCTCTATGGGCAGGAATTTTCTTAATAATGCTTTTGGTAAATATTTTGATCTTCATATACAATTGTAAATAGTGTACGTTTAAAAAGTTATATTCTCAAGGTTCTTGGTGTTGACTCAGAATTCTGCAATGTTGAGGCTCTTATTACTGGCTTGGCTGACAACTGGCCAACGTTTCTTCTTAAGAATAGAAGGCTTCTTACATTTGGTATTTGCTTTGCAATGTTTCTTCTTGGATTGCCAATGTGCACTGAGGTGATTTAATAACTAAAAGGTTTTTTCCTGGGATCAGAGGTTGTATGAGCCGGGGTCTTAATACCATTTTCAAGATATTAGTTATTAACATCAGACCAATAAGGAAGTTTAAAATCTCTCTTCTTTTAAAAAAGGGTGGAATTTATATCTTCCAACTCATGGACTTTTACTCAGCATCTGGAATGCCACTCTTATGGACTTGTTTTTTCCAAACTATTGCTATTGGATGGATTTTTGGAACTGACAAATTCTGTGATTGTGTGGCAGAAATGACTGGTAAAAAGCCAGGATTGTTTTGGTTTCTCTGTTGGAAGTACTTGGCTCCAAGTGTGATGTTTGTAAGTAACTTAATTGAAACAACTTAAATTGCCACTGCTCTTTTAAAATAAATTACCTTAAATTACATTTTCTTTTAATAATATTAGGTAACAACCATTCAAGTAGTTTGAGTGTTGCCTGATATTTGTCCTGTGTACCATGTGGGAAACTATAAAGTTAATTCCTCTTGAATGGGATCTTATAGACTAAGCCTTACATCTCATATGGGTGTTATGAACTTTTCACCAACGAAAGGTCTTCCCTAATATCATTTTTTTAACTTTAAATTTTTGGAATACACAGAAACAAATTACATGTCAAGATTAAGTTAAAGTTGTTGATTGCGTGTACATTTTAAAAAATCATAAATAAGAAGACGGCCTGTAATCAAAATGAATGTAAATCTGAGACACCACTATGATGCTCAGGCCTGTAAAGGGTTGAGAAACATTTCGTTCTTAAGAATTGATATGTGTAAATAGGAGGATTGATCCTGTTAGGAAAATACTTAAACTGGCAGTATTAAGGGATCACTCAAGAGTAGTTAAGATTTTATGTCATTATTGTTGATCTCTTTCAGAGAGAATAGGCTGTAAGATATTATTTCTTGTCATAACTTTTAGCACTTACATCGCTTTACGGCAAAGCAGAAACTGTAAATTCTAGCTTATAGTGACTACAAAAGGTGACATCTAACCTAATATCATTTAACAAAATGGATTTACCCAAGAAAAACGTTAAAAAATATTTTCGTTTAAATTAATGGCCAACCTTATCTAACCTAACCTAACCAAATCTAATTTAACCTAACCTAACCTAACCTAACATGACCTAACCTAACCTAACCTAACCTAATCGAACCTAACCTAACCTAACCTAACCTGACCAGACCTGGCCTCACCTACCCTATCCTAACCTAACCTAACCTAACCTGACCAGACCTGGCCTTACCTACCCTAACCTAACCTAAGCTAACCTAACCTAACCTAAAAACTGGGAAAATTTAACAAACGGGAAAACCTGATAAAGGAAATTCTCGTTCTTGAAAAACTTAAAGGGCCAACCCCGCATGGATTAAATATATCGGAAAAACGGTTTTTAAATATCATGTTTTGTGTTTCAGTCTGTTTTTGCGTTTTATTGTATATCATACGAGCCAGTTCGATATGGAAATGATTACAAATATCCCGAGTGGGCTCAATTGGTTGGAATCAGTTTAAGCCTCTCGTCCATGATTTGGATTCCGATTTATGCAATTTATTACTTGATTTCTGGATCTGGAACTTTTTATGAGGTAAACTGATGCCTTCATATTTTTTCTAATTGAAAAAAGTCTTCCAATATGATTACAGAATTTTAAAACTGGACTCCAACCAAGATTGAAGAAGAAAAGCTCAAAAAATGATCCAATTTTGAGGCCATCGGAATCAGGCGTTGGCCTCTTAACTCAAAATATTTCTGATATTGAATTGTCAAGTATTACAAAGAGTTTTTAAAAGAAATAAATATGTCAAAGTGTAAACGCACCTTGGAGAAAATTTATTAGTGTGTAGGGGAGTAAGGGTGGTCAAGTAGGTTATGTGCCGGATTCCCATCCTGGCAGGTCCATGTTCAACTCCCCCCGCGTGTTAACCTACTTGAAAAAAATGACCACCTAGTGTCCCTTCAAAAATGATCTCAAATCACAAGGTGAACCATAAAAATTTGAGAAAAAAAGCATCTCATTTTCTAGAGAGGGGTCTTCATCTTTCTTCCATTTGTCTAACTAAACAATTTAAAATAAAATGTTATGGGCAAGGAATTACACAAAGTTTAATGCAAAAATACATTTGGGTGTTTTTTATCATACAATGTGCTCAATTCAAGCTCTTTCTTTATTTCTCTTTTTCCAATATTTTATTGTTGATGTTCTATTTTTCACATTAATTTCCATATTAAACTCATTTCCTGATCTTTCATTCCCACACCTTTTCATGTCAAGATAGCATTTCTGCACAGGGTATACTCACTGCTTGATACTTCCAGATGATATAATAAATCATTTGAGATATCTTGAGATTGTTCACTTTAGTGAAAGTTAATCTTAGTAGATCTTAAGTCTCATTTAGACTCAATTGGAATTTTTTAAATCCAAAAACTGCTGGATGAATCAATTTTTTATCAGGTGTTGGAAAACTTCATGTCTTGAAAGAGACAAAAATTTGTTCGAATACCAATTTGTTGATTGAGTAAACACAAAAAAGGTCGTAAAAACCAAACTTGAAAAAGAACTGAACAAACGAATGACACCTAGTGGAAACTTACAGTCAATGATTCCTAATGCCAAACTGATAAAGAACATAAAATTAAACTAGCATAATGACCATCCAGGCCCAGCCTTATCCACTCAGGACTATAACCGCCAATGTATGATCTTGACCCCAACCCTGGTAAGTGGTTAGGGGTCTTTAAGTTATAAACAAAGGGATTGCTGTAGCCTAATGGTATTGGTCATGGTACTTGTCTGGGGATCTGAGGGTCATGGGTTCAAGCCCTGGCAGAAACTTCCTTGCAATATTTGAATCCGGACTGCCACAAAAAAATCCAACAAAATTTCCCAGCCATATTAAAGTGTACCTTTAATGATTAACATTGCAAGGCGTACTCTAAAAAATAAAATAAGTCTGAAACATGCAAAGCTAATAGGATTTTGCAGCCCTAATTTAACACAGGGTTAGCAATATAGGAAGAATTATTTTTCTGGATTTTACCCCAACTCTGGGGTAAGGTCAGGGTCACGGTTTGCATCACAGGAATCGATTCCAGATGGTCAGAAGCTTAAAACATACAATCCCATTGTTAATTTTTTTCTCAAGATTTTCTAAATGGAAATTACTTAATACTTTATACCTGAGTGGGTAAATGAGTAAATTTGTAAAGGGTACTTTGAATCCGAACCTTACTTTTACCTTTTTAAGTACTGAGGCTTTACTGTTACAGCAGAAATGTAATCCTTCCCATCTTATTCTTACTCCTTGCATTCTGTCCTTCCTTATACTTCATTCTTTTTATCAGAATGAGTCATTCAAAAGCATAGAAATATTTTGACAAAAGAAGCATATTTCATTTGAAATAATAACGTAATTTTTTGCCAAAAAATATTTCAGAAACAAAAAAAGATTTTCTCTATTTTACTTTTAGATGTTGAGAATTTTTTTTTGATAATTTCTTGATTTTTCCATTCCATTTAGTAAACAATTCTATCCCCCACCTGAGTTTACCTTTTCTGTAAATATGAGCACCTGTTTTAGTGGGGCTTTGAATTTTTGTAGATACATCACGTTAGATCTATCAACATCTTTGTATAAAACATTCTTTAATATTTTTCCCATCCATATTGTTTCAAACTTCAATTCAACTTTTTTATCAAAACTATCCTCAAAAATTATATCAAACATTTTGAAGAGACCTTCATTTTGCACTCATGGAATCCATTCCAGCATTTGCTATTGGGTAAAAAATGGGCAACTATCTGCATGACATCATTGGAGGATGGGGATGTTCATTAATCTCGAACAAAAATTGTCCTAAATTCTTAAGGCTTGGGCAATTAATTAAATAAAATTTTATGATATTTTTTTGAAAAAAAGGTTTTGTGTTTTTGTGTTTCGGTGATGGATGGGCCTGATCAATTTCGGTGAAGTTGAGCAAGACCTTGTGGAAGGGATTCTTGTTCAGGTGGGCATGCAGGCACAAATAAGTCTCTTCCTTATTAAAGGCAACTCTGAATCAAGCACTTGGACGTGTGTGTATTGTGTGGTTGTTAAAGGAGAAGTGCCAACAGAAAACTTAAAACACTTGGTCGACAGATGTAAGAAAATTTAAACTATTTTACATTTTGCTTGTTTCCATTGGCTTGAAAACTTGATTCAATTCATAGAAAAGTTGATACAGTAAATAAATTTTGAGGTTTTTTGCTCAAAAAAAGCTTTTTTTTGAAAGAAAGGTTGATCTTTGAAGAGGCACAGTGCTATGCCCATAATATAAAAAAGCGTTCATTAAGTTAAAGATGTTAAGGAAAAAATAACAAAAACGGGGACTTATGTCAAACCTTTACTGCATTTTTGTTACAATTTTTTAAAAACTTTTCTGGATAAGAAAATCGATTGGAATAATTCAAGATGATAGAGGGGTTATAATTATTGGTTAATTGCTTTGCCTCAAGAAGCTCTTCAAAAACACCAGTCCCAACATTTTTTGTTCTATTTGCCATAAAAGATGTTCATAGAGGCTTACAATAAAAATCAAATGGGCGTGCAGATCAACCAGGGTTGCTTGGAAATGGGTAAGTCATGTGAGAACAACAAGTAAATATGATCCAGATACTTACCAGTAATTTAAAGCTGCTTAATTGGGAAATATCTTGTTAATGTTTAAGGGGTTAGTAATTAATCAAGTTGAAAGTGAAACAAACACAAAAGAGATATTTACTATTGTATCTTGTTCTTGGTGTCTGGCTGAAGATCCCAACACTGTTAGATCAAACTCCAGCTCTTGCTACATTTTATTTCATGAAAAGCTGGTGATTCAAAGCAAAGAAAAAAGTGTTATGAACATTTTAAAATAATGGTATAAGAAATAAAAATAATCAAAAATGATATATTTTGTGCAAGATAATCTAATGATTTGCATACTTCAAAACGAAAATTTTGATAGATTCAAGTAAATTTTAAATTTGACCTTGAGATGTTTGAAAATCTGCTCATGTAATTTCAAGAATAAAGATGGAGGAAAATAACCCATTTTTATATGCATTCTACAAGTTTCAATACTTGAAAACTAAATGTTTCTCGTCAAACTGTAATCATTCACACTTTTAACATATTTTCACAGATTTTTGTTTGAATCATTCAAAGACAGTTTGAATTAAAAGGCAAAAATCTTAACATCTGTCAATGGTATCTGCACACATGTTTCAAATAAAATGCTTTTAAGGTTTGCCCATAAATGAAATGAATTGGCCAAGATTTCTTTTCAAGGTTAATTTCAAAGTCAAAATATATATTGGCAGTTTCAAATTCCTTATCTTTTTAAATAGGTTTCTTTTTTGCTTTTGAATTAAACTCATCACAAAGCATTGATAAACATGGTAAGATAATTTTTAGTTTTTAAAGTGCATTGAAATTTTTTTTATTTTAAAGTGATACATCAACATTAAACAAAATATTGAAAGATCAAGTTTCAAATCTTTTTTGTAGAGTGTTATACAAAAGTCATCTAAGAACTATTCTGAAACTCATCACTCAATCAGGGGACCAGGTAATATTTAATCTAAACATTTATGTAAATAGGTTCAGACTCGCTGAGAATTTGACATGATATTTCAACTAAAAAATTGTTCCAAGGATTCAAAGTATCTCAATCAATTCATATAAAATGGGTAACTATAATCTGAAGTGACCATAGATACTAGGCCGGGATTTTTATAAAAGCGTTGATAAAGTATCAACAGGATTTTTATTATTATTATAGCTCAATTCTGAAGAACTTATGAATCTTCTCCAAATTTTATCAGGCATCAGCCAATTTTCATTTAAAGATTTTTTATTAGTTGGTTGATTGATTCCAAATTTTTTGTCTTGTGCAATAAGCATAAAAGTCATGTTTGATCCCAACAATTGCTTCCCCTGTCCCTGAGGTCTAAAACTCTTGGTCCACAGCAGATTGGCTGGCAAAAGTTGCCTTTAAGTTATGTTACTAAGAAACCCAAGCCCACCTGGGCTAGAGAGTCCATCCAAACAACTCCTGCTGTGGATAAAAACCATGAAATAAAAACTATTTAACTTCAACCTATGTCATAGATGTCTTTGAGCTCTCTCAAACTTAAATTGTCAAGCAAAATCTTTTTTCAAAAGCTTTAAAAACTGGTTTGCAGAAGTCACCAGGGAATACCATGAGGTCAGATCTTATAGCTCTGGTGGCGACCAAAGTTCCAATATCAAGGATAACTACAATCTTCAACAGGAGGTTCAACACATGATTCCTATGAACAGTTCATTGGACAAGAACTTTGGGTCACTTCAGTCAGCCAACATGGTTTCTTCGGTGCAACAGCAGAAGACATTTACCACATACAAGGTGCAAACTAACCAGGTGAGTGCCTGAATTTTTAGTCTCACTAACAATATGGTTTGAACTTTCAATATTTGCCTTTTCTTTTTTATAGTATACAAGCTCAGGTGGCAGGATGGTCCCTGTAGACTTTCATGAGAATGAGAGACCAGGTTCAAGACTAAAGCAGAACATTGATGAACTGGACACTCTTTTATCTGATTTGAACAATGCCAAGGAAAATTCTTCTTCCGCAGTTTCTTCAAGTCAACCACAACATCGTCAACATGACTACCCTGGAAACCGAGTTGGTGCAACATCCTCAGATGACTACAGTGTGTCTGATTCTGGGTTTCAAGGAGGCCACACAAAGAAAGCTGTGTCTTCCTATAATGAGTACAATTATCAGGTAAGTTTTGCAGTGTGAATTCAGTTGATCAATGGTTATAAGTGTATACACTAAGCCCCAACAAGTACCCAGATTTGGGTTTACTCAAAAACTAAGCAAATATCTAAACTTGAAGTTAGATTTGCTTAAAACCTAAATGAGTACCTAAAGTTGAAGTTGGGTTTACATATTACATATTTCAAACAAATTGAGAATAAATGGGTAATTGGTTTTGACAAATGTTAAGCAACTATTAATTATCAGTTTTTGTAGTGAATAAGGGGTGATAATAATGAGAAATATTCTAAAAAGTAAAAGTTGACAGTCAAAATTTCACAGAATCCCGACCAAAAATAAGGCTGTACATTCACATTTGAATGGATTAATAAAAGTTTAGGGTGTCTTCACATGCATTATGGCAGTTTGCGACAAAATTAGCACCATTTGCATGTGTAATCCGGTGTCCCACGTGAAAAGCGGGGCGAGACAAGGAAAATGAAGTTGGATACACCTGACAGCGGCTGACAGCAGGTGGATACACCTGAAAGTTGGCATACAGTGTGTGTTTTTGGCAGGGATGTTAAATTTTAACGTTGAAACAGTAATTTTATCCAATTTTTGTTTTCGAGCACCCAAAGTAACATTGATTCTGAGATTTTTGGTTAATGAAGCTTGTTTAGTACTTGTTAGACTCATTCTTGCCAAAGAAAGAAAAATTGTAGCAATGTTCATCAGTTTAATTCACTTTATTGTACTTCTGTGCATTTCACTTATTGTAAATTAACTCATAGAAAGTAATTATTGCAATACACATTCAAAATGTTGATCAGTTAAATCTATTTTCCTAGCAGTCTCAATCTTCGACTGGAGATCTTTACCGGAAGCCTCCATCTCCCCAATTGACAAAAAAAAGATACCCAGGCTCACCTGGACCAGCCCACCTTGCAAGTCCAAACACTGTGAGAAAAGCCAGTCCCAGTCCTCTTGGACATTTGTCAAGTAAATCAAACTTTGAGAAATGAGGCATTTAGAACTTGCCAATAATAGACATAGCTCGAATGAAATAGCTCTGACTAATAAGTTAAAAATAATGCTAGATCATGGTGCTTCTACTACCAACTACAATTACAACTACAGCTCTTCTTCCATTACCAACAATGGGCAAAGCACTGGATATGACAGTCGGTCATCTAGGCCGGAATTCAATGACAAACCAAGCTATCGCAATGGGTCACCACATACTCCAGACATTCATAGGTCTTCTCCATCTCCAAGTGGTCCTAGAGTTCCATCATCTCCTCGTGATTCCAGGCCTAGTGGAGTGAACTATTACTCCAAGTACCACTCCACTCAGGAACACCAATCTCAGAGATCAAACAATGGACCCATGGCTTTTCCCACAAACACTCCACCACATCATGGTAGCAAGACAATCCAATCGCCACCCAAACGTGTCGATGAGCTCATGTCTGAGCTGGCAGACTTTGACCCCTCAATCCATCCCTCAGACATTGTTGAACCTAATCCAACAAGGTCAAGACATGTAGTGGAAAATATTTCCAGGTCTGGATACAAATTCGATGATCAGGATTCAGGGAGAAGGTATAATCATCATAGGGGCCCTTCTCCTTCTCACCATGTTAAACAGGTATTCAAAAGCAACCCAAATCACTAAAACTTTCATGTTGTTGTGAAGGTAGTTTATTTAGAAGGTGCTAGTTTTTCCTGAATTTACCCAAATACGTTTACCAGAATTCATTATCCAAAAAAGTAAAAATATCAAAATTAGATTAGGTTAGGTTAGGATTGTATAGCCAAAAATTTAAAATTTAAAAAAAAGGGAAAAATATGGAAAATTTTAAAATTGGGAAAATGCCGTTTAGGAAAAACTCATTTAGAAATGATTTGTATCTTCTTTTTACATCATTCTGAATATTATAATTTTACACAAAATCTAAAATTAAGTCTATTTGGAAATATCTCTTTAAATTATTTAAGAGAGAATCAATAACACTGTTAATTTCAGCCCAGCACACCTGGACCTCCAGTCTACTATCCTCCAGGTGAAGTGTTTGCAACCACCAAAACCAAATCATACAATCAATCTGCATCTTCACCTTCAAATCTTGGTAAAACAAAAAAGATATCAAACAAAGATGTGATTGAAATCACTTAAAAAACAAAATTCTTTTCAGAGCCTGTAATTACTGTTGCTGAACACAGTCGGGTAGAGGGTGGAAGAGGAAAAGCTTCAATGCGTCAGGAATATGGTTACAAGGATAAGAGCCGTCACCAAGAGTCGGAATCCAAGGGTGGTGCTGCTGTGGTGCCCATCTGTTTACCGCTTTGTTGTGCAGCTCCTTGTGTTATAATGTAGTTCAATTCTTCTACTTTGATTTAAAATTTTGATGTGTTAATAATTAAAGCTGAAAAAGGTGCTTTGATTGAGGCTTGTTACAAAACAAACCTTGGTCTTGATTATTGGATTATTGGTTGAAGGAATTTATCTAACAATCTTTTTAATAGACTAAATTTCTATATTTTCAGGACTACTTTTTAAATTTTTGTGCCAAAACTAACCCAAGTGCCATAAATGGCAAAGTTTTATTTTGCTTCAATATTAAATGCAAATCTTGGTGTAATCTCAAAAATTGAATAAACATTGTGCAGCTAATCCTACCATTATTTTTTTATCAGCAACAAAAAATGCAATTCTTAAACTTAAAGTTTTCTATTATTTCTCAGTTGCTCTTTGGCAGTCAGCTCTGTGAGGGCCCTCTGGCATGGGGGAGGGGCTAGATCATAGCTTAAAATTTTGTGAAGTTTTCTCCAGTGAGACTTGGGTGATAGTTTTTGAATAAATGATTATTTCAGTTTAGAATCCAGAATATCTAAAAAAACTATCCTACTCCAGGAATGCTTTGCACCATCCCTTGTGATCTTGCAAATCCATTTCTGACCTTTGAGGCCTAAAAATTTGATAGCATTCTTTTGGAATTAATAAAACAATTATTTATGATTTTACAGAACAAGCATGTTCAAAATGTTTCTGTTTTATTTTTTCTTAATAAAAAAACTGTATCCCAATTTAGCAAGCTGGTATGTTTTCTTCAAAATCACAAACATCTAGAGCTGGATTGAAGAACAATCCTGGAAGCAATAAAAAAATAATTTTTCATGAAACCCAGGTAATACTAACATTGAAACTTACCCTGCTGACATTCAAGAAGCATGGGATCCCCACCTGCACCCTGACATTGGCAAAAGTGTGGATCACAGGGACCCTGTTTCGAATATTATAAAATTTAACTATGTAAATCTTTCTTTCACAACTTATCCATATTGATTTTCTTTGACAACATGTTTTAAAATGCTGATCTAATGTCATATTCGAACTTGCCCTCGACACTTTTTAAGTTTCTCACACACAACAATATTTTTTGAATGAAATTAGTGATCTATTTCAAATCATGATGTACAGTTAAGAAACCTTAATTCAAATGACCTCTTAAAAAGGTAATACATACATGTCTTATATGCCCATGTTGGTGCAAGATAAATAAACTTTACAAACATACTATTTCCATTTTGTATCTATTGTGTGTGTATTGCTATGTTGCATCATCATTGAGTTCTTCTTTGGAAGACCTGTGTGCCACAACCCTTCTTACCAACTGTCTCACAGACTAGCTACTTAAATGGTTTGCATGGTATGGGAAAATATTGATTTGCCAACTGTCGCTTCACCTACAATGATTTGCCATTGACAATTTGCCTACTGCCATCTCGCATATGACAATTCGACTACTGTCGTTTTGCCTAACCCGAGTTAACCCAGGTTAGGCGAAACATGCCCCGCAGGGTTATGTTATATTATGTTATGTTATGTTACATTACGTTACATTAAGTTACATTACGTTACATTACATTACGTTACGTTACGTTACGTTACGTTACGTTGCGTTACGTTACGTTACATTAGGTTAGGTTAGGTTAGGTTAGGTTAGGTTAGGTTAGGTTAGGTTAGGTTAGGTTAGGT
>Ga0194133_10007138_pt1 | contig 13496 bp, 19 predicted proteins | sample TA2KigOf40mmetaG_FD_155448 | JGI IMG/M metagenome (GOLD analysis project Ga0194133, IMG submission 155448) | Freshwater microbial communities from Lake Tanganyika, Tanzania - TA2015055 Kigoma Offshore 40m | ecosystem: Environmental > Aquatic > Freshwater > Lake | place: Tanzania: Lake...
CTGAATGAAGTCCATCCACACAAGAAATGTCAAAGGATTCATTTGCTCCCGTTGTTTTTCCATTCTGCCACCAGGTATTCACGGTGAATTCAAAAATATTCAACCCAAAGGGATAAAGTTGTTTTCCATCGGGGCCCAAGATACTTTGAGCCGCAGTACAGGCTTGGTTATCAATACCAAAAGAAACCACAACGGAATTAAGAGGAGTAGAATCGCCCAGATGATATTCAACGCCCTTCTTCGCCCAAAACGTGCCCTTACAAGGACAATACGTTGTGTCTTTTCCATTTATATTTTGACACTGGATGTAGATGTTTGAAGAATCCATCCCAAACTTTCCGATCATCGAAATCGTGCTGGGAAGGGTGAGAAATACCTGAACGGAATCAAGGTTTGAATTGTTAATTAGAACAACGTCCGTGTACTTTGTTGTGTCCACCGGGATTTCTGAGGGGGTTGGGGTTGGAGTTGGGGTTGGCTTGTTCCAGTTCCATAAGATGGCACCGGCTATGAGAAGTCCAATCCCAAAAGCGATTAAAATTTTTGCTGTTTTTTTCATAGAATTTAATTTTTTTCCTATATATATCAAGATGTGGAAATCAAATACCGGAAACAAATCCTCAAATATTGGATAAATGATTCTGAAAATTCTTCATCTACACAAGCACCATCTTCATAAAACACACAACTTCAAATCTCATTTTCAACTATGCCAAACAAAAAATTAAGAAGATCTTCCTATGACCGAAAAATTGGTGGGGTATGTGGTGGTCTGGGTGAATATACAAACATAGATCCGATAATTTGGCGACTCGTGTTTTTTATTTGTATTTTTACCCCGGTACCAATTATTCTGTTTTATCTTTTGGCTTGGTTTATTTTACCATCTTATTAAATTATTTTTTAATAATTTTGTAGAAGGTCATATTTTTAAAACTGCTTCCTTGTTTTTTATCATATCTGACATTTTGACCAACATTCTCGCCATCTTCTTTAAGCGATTTCATATTTTGTTGATCTTGAGTGGCAGAGGCACCACGAGTTCCTGACAGTGATCTAACCCAAATGAACTTTCCCTCTTTTAATGCTAATATTCCTGGTGATCCCATCTGTTTTTCATATCCACTCTTTTTTAAAAGACGTTCAAGGTTTTCTAGATCATTTGCATTTAGCTGGAGTATACCTGATTGTTTATCAGATTCCTCTTTTAGTTCTTCAAAATTTGCACCCTCTACAATAGACCGAGAATCATTGAAATTATCGAAAGAAAGAATATTATCCATAGAAATTTTTAATTTTTTGTATATATAAAAAATTTATGCTTAACGTCTGCCTTTTTTGTGTAGGTGAAGTAAAACTGGAAAAATAAGCGAGTTGTAGTCAAAACTTAAAACGACATTTACAAGAAATTTAAAAGGGAATTCAAACAAAATAAATACACAATCATGGACACAAAAACGATTTTTAAAATTGATGAAATTGAAAAAGAATTTTCAATTGACAATACCCCCGAATTTAAATATGGCGACGACCAAGTTTTATCGAACCAAAACACAGATATTTCTTACGGCCAACCGTGGTACGAAAATGGGTACTCAGAATTGGATTTTCTTTCTGTAGAAGAATTCGAGTCACTTGAAAATGGGTTAATTGACAGTATTAGAAATATTATCAAAAAAGAAATTCCATCTTTAGACCTAACGGATTTTACCCTAGAAAATTATCATAATTTTGTTAAAACGGATGAGGAGCACTTTAAGGTAGTAACAAAAACAAGGGACTTGTTTTCGGAGGATTTCAATTTTACAATAGAAAAATATTTACCCAAATTAGAAAACCTTTTAAATTACAATTTGACAGATATTGATCCAATAAATAATAGAAAACTGCATATAATAGTAAGAATTAATAGACCATTATCAAAGGACTATAACCCTCCTCATAAAGACATATATGAAGGGATGGATAACGAAGGATACATTCCACCAATTATTAACTTTTGGATTCCTATTGCAGGAGCGACCGATAAAAATAATTTACCATTAGCGCCAAAAAGCCATACAATTAACGAAAACTCGGTATTACGTACTTTTGAAGGCGGTATAATCGAAGGTAACAAGTACAGAGTAAGAATGATAAAATCATGGAATGGTGATAATTCTCTAATAAGGTCTAAAGTCAAGTTCGGTCAAGTACTTGTTTTTTCATCGCACTTAATTCATGGGTTAGCGACCAATGAAGAAAAAGATAAAACAAGGGTAGCTCTTGAATTTAGACTTTTTAAAAAATAAGAAAAAAAGACAATTTTAGAGGGGCTTTTTTTTAGGTTTATATATGGGGAAAAAAAGAAATATATTAAATCTCCACCCTTCTATCTGAAATTTTATTGCCGAGATCAACGTCTCCAAACTGGTCATATTTCTAATGATAACCGATCTTGAACCCGTTCTTTATACAATGATGGCTTTTTCCCCCTGTCTAATGAGAACTCTTTTTTGACCTTGCCCTCCTGTCTGGTATGGACTCTGCCCTGACTCTGCCCTTGTGTCTGGTATGGACTCTGCCCTGACTCTGCCCTTGTGTCTGGTATGGACTCTGCCTCTTTAGTTTTATACTACCCTTTTGTGCAAGCGCCCCCCGACCCTATGCTAATTGTATATACGTGAGGGCCCCCGGGTATTTCTCACCTATGGGTCCCCTAAATTGGTCCTTTTGGACCCCTTCTAAGCCTAGGGGTCCCCTAAGTTTAACCGGGCCCTTTATAAGGGTCCTAGTACCCCCTATAAAAGGACCCCATTTTTACCCCCCTCCATGGCCCGGAGGGGGCCTATTTTAGGGTCCCTGCTGGTCTTGCCGAGCACCCTCTCGAACCCCCACCGATTTCCCTCGATTTTAGCCCTATTTTACCCAGAATTCGGGGGGGTTTTTTGGCCCCCTCTTTGGCCACCTTGATCCACGAAAAACGACTTTAATTTGACAGAGCTGGCATGGGGAAATTCGGTCTCCCTTTTCTTCATCCCCCACCAAGGGCCTAACCCAGACCCACAAAAAACCCCAGGCTGTTAAGCCCGGGGCTTGAAGGAGGTCCAACCACGAGCCCCCTTCGGGAGGGGGCCCTCTTTAGTCTTCCCCCTCCTCATCCTTTGATTTTTCCTCGCGGAGTTCCTGAATCATCTTCTTAATCATCTCCGGCATCGAATCCTCGCCCAGTTCCCGAATCATCTTCTTCATCATCTCCGTCATCGCCTGGTGAGTGCCATTGAGATCTGCGTGGATTTTCCCGACAAAATAGCCTGCGAGCAGGAGCTTCTTTTCGTAGCGGGAGAGGTTTCCGGGAACGGCCAGCTCTTCCTCGCGGATTTGGTTGCCGGAGACGAGCAGGGTGTCGGAAATTGAATCCTGGTCCTTGTAGGCCTGGATGCAGTCCTTGCCGATGGCATCGTAACAGGAGTTGGTGAGGCCTAGGCCTCCGGAGATGGTCGACTTGTCGACCGGTGCATCATGGGTGTGTGACATAAAAAGAGGGTTTAGAGATTAATGATGTAAAGATAAGAAAGGAGTTCGAAGAAAAAAAATGAATTCCCGATTTTTTCGGGGACTCAGTCGGAGAACCGGGTTTTGAATTTCTCCCGTCTGTAGGCCTTTGCAGAAGGCTTGGTTCGGGTGGTCATTTTCCGGCGGACGATTTGGGCAATGTGCCTGAGGGATAGGCCGTGTTGCCAGTCGGGGGTTTCTTGTTTCATGGTGTGGTTGGTTTGTAAGGCAAAGATACGGTAGGGGAAGAAATAAAAAAATTGAATCCCCGATTTTTTTAGTCTGGAAACAGGCGAGCGAGGGCGCGCATCTCCAGGGAATCCTCCTGCAAACCAGCATTTGCTTCAGCATCATTCATCGGGATTTCTGCGGGTGCTTCTACCTGTTCTGTGTAGGAAATTTCCCCACCACCGCGGAGGTCAAAAAGAAGTCTCTGACCGATGGAACCTCTGCGGTTTTTGGTGAACTCCAAAAAGGTGATGGATTTGTCTTCCTCGTCGAATCTCATTTCGAGCATGCCGGTCGTGGCGTGCTTCAGACGATTGGAGCCCAAGAACACCCCGTCTTTGGTCACCTGTTGGATGCACAGGAATGTGGTAAACTTGGACTGGGGGTTGGCTCCCATGTTGTGTGTCTTCATGAGATCCACTAACCACTTCTGAGCCGCCACGGATGTCATTTTGAGGGACTCCTGAACACATTCTTGAACCTCCACGAACGAATCAATGAGGACAACATCGAATCCGAGGTTGAGGGCCTGCTCTAGGATGGCCTTGGGATTGTGGTCGAGAAACTCACCGAGAAAAAGTGTTTGCAGAGACCCGAATCTCGGGAACCTTTGAACATACTTTGCGAGATCAACCCTGGTCATCTCGGCGGACACAAACAGACAGCTGACTCCCTGTTCCGCGAGGGCTGCGAGCGTGTCCATGCCCACGGTGGATTTTCCGACCCCCGGATCTCCAACTAGAATCCAGTTGGTGGCCTTGGGGATGCCACCCTCCGGGGTGAACAGGGAATCCAGAGGTGTGTTGGTGAGGTGATTTTCCCATAGAGAATCCGGAAAAGAGATGGAATCTAGGGCAAGGATCTCCAGAGCCTTGGCTGGCGTTGCGGGGATGGCAACGTGAGGGCCCTTTGAATTTCCCCGGGCCGCAGCGGCCTTTTTGACAGCCGCAGCAATGCGGGCTTTTGCTTCTTCGGACATGGGACGGCGTTGGCCGGTGGTGGTTTTTCTGGGCATGGTTTGAATTTGAGAATGGAGAGAAAAACCCGAAGCCGGGAGGAGTGCTGTCTCCTCCCAACCCCGGGGTGGTTAGGCTGGCTGGGATTCCAACCGGTTGAGTTCGGTTGGAATCGTGTTGGCGGGGGTGGCGGTGTAGGCGAAGCAATCATCCCCAAGACCCCGTTCGATGGATTGAGGGTTGGTGAGGGGGAGTCCGCACCGGCAACACCGGCCTTCGTGAAGTAGGGAAATTCCCTTGGTCCGAAGAATCTGTGGGTGACCGACGGCGGTGAGGACGAAGTTGAAAACCTGGGCGAGTTGGGAATCGGGGACGAGGTTTTTCGCGGGTTTGAAGGTCATGGTGTCCTGAAACACCGTTCCCGCAAAGATCATGCCCTGTTCCTTGTCGCCCAGAAGGGAGATGTTAACAAAGAAGATGGGCAGGCGGACCTTGCGATCCTTTTTGTCCCGGGCCTGCTTGACGTGAACGGTGATGTGTTTTTCCGTGGCAGGGTTGAAGAAGGTGAGAACCGCACGACCTGCGAAGAAGAGGCGTGGGAGGGAGAGGGGGTTGACGTTGGAACGTATCATAGGTGGTTGGTTTATGGTGTAAAGATACGACATATCCCCGAGGATAAAAAATTAAACCCCGTTTTTATTCAGAATTTTTTTGGGCCTAATTCAAGGAAATCCCGAAGGTTTTAACTTTAACATCATCTTCAATTGGCCGGGAGTTTTTCCGGGCTAGGCCGGGCTAGGGCTGGGCTGGGCCTGGCTGGGCTGGGCTAGGCCCCAAGAAATTCCCGGGTGATTTTCTGTGTATATTTTTTGAATTACCCGGGAGTTTTCCGGACTGGGCCTGGCTGGCCGAGAATCGACAACCCAATGTTTTTACTTGTTCTGTAATTTATTTTGTGTGGGATTTTTGGTTTAATAAACATAAAGGTTATTTCGATGAAAAGAAATCCAAATTTATCGCGGGTCAGGAGTATGTTAGTGACATACTATGTTTTAGAATTTGATATATACATTAAATTATTTTATTTATGAAACATCTAAAAAGATTCGACCAATTTCAAATTAATGAGGGGATGGGACTCGAAAATATCGGTGTAATTACAAAGGTATTTAGTAGGGCTTTGACAGATAAGTTTTCTTTGTCCATTTTGCCAGACATTTTGAAGATGACCAAGGGAAATTTGCAAGACACAAATTCTTGGATTGAATCTTACAAAAATATTTTCAGGAAGGCATGTAAAAAATTCGGGGGAGGTAAAGAACCAGACATCAATGCTTCTTGTAACAAAGACCAAACCATCAAGAATCTATACGATCACATGTTGGGGGATAAGGGTATCATGGATAAAGATTCAATTGACAAGTATTTTGAAAATTTATTTAAGGGAGCAGGTCCTGATGGAAATGTGGAGGTTGACGTTCCTATCGAAGAAATTGATTCAGTCACAATGGCTATGCTTGATGCCCTTTCTCAAACTGGGGTTTCCAATTCAACAATTAAAGAGGTTGGGGAAAAGGTGATTAGGACTGCTTTTCCCTACATGAAAAAATGTTATCCAAAAGCGGATTTCGAAAAATTGCAAATGTTCTCCAGCGGAAAATTAATTGATCCGAAGGAATTAGAAAAAATGTCCACTGATGACGGAGGGAAAGAAAGTTAAGAAAAACCCTGTTTTATAAATCCACCTTGACTTCCCTTTATTTCTCAAAAAAAGTAATTATTTTAAATTCATAAAAAAAAATTGTATGAGACACATTCAATTATACGAAAACTTTTCAAACGAAAATCCATATCCTTTTTCCATAACGGTAAAACCAACCCAGGAGTATAAAAACCGTCTTGCAGAAATAAAAAACTCAGATGGAAAACCAACCTTCTTAGTAAGTCAAGAACTTATCCTATTCAATAATAATGATCCTGATAAGAAAAATAGGACATACAATATTGTTAAAGTTGCTACAACACCATTTGAAATAACTACAACCGAGTTTGATGGTAAAAAATTAACAGGTAAACAAGATGACTATTGGTTGTCATATCACCCCGAAATTAGGGAGATACAGATTGATACTTCAAGAGAATTTGGAACATCCGGCATTTTAAAGGGATATGAAGAAATAACAAATCAGGATGCAACATGGGGTAGGGCTGATGATTATCGAGAAGAAGGTTTAGTTTGGTTGCCTGGTTCTACTTATTGTAAATTTGATAAAGGTTTTGAAGTAGGGATGGTAGATCATCGTGGATACTTTGAAATAATCGATACTAAATTCGAATAATACAATCCATTTATTGATCCCCCTGAGCGCTGTCTTAATTATTGGGGTTGCTGTAAAGTGTGAATTTTTGCTTGGGCATAATTCAAAATCTTTTAAAAGTGTTAGATTTGAAAAACTTTTGATTTTGCAGTTTGGATTCTTTTTTGCACAGAATGATTATCCCAAGGAAAATCAAATCAACAACAAGTAAAGTGGTGAAAAGCAAAATGGTTTTTGTCCAATCATCCCACAGTCCATGGTTTTCGAATGGATTGAAAAACAATGAATGTACAATTAGGGAAGTGGTAAGAATTATCCCAATGATTGAACACGTAATTGGAAAGAAAAAGTCCCTCATAATTTTTTGTAGGTTAATTTTGTTTGGATAAAGAAGAAGCGTAAACGTACATATACAAGCCAACCCATAGTATGTTGAAGAATACTATTTCCTGGAGATGAATATTAATTTCAGAATAGAAATATAAGAAATTTCCGAGAGCTATTAGAAGTGTGAATAAAACAAAAGAGAATGATGTGAGTGGAAGGATAAGGGAGTAAAGAAAATTTTTCATTCTAAAATTTTATTTAATAAGGTAAAGATAAGGAAATTTCGATAAAAATAAAAATGGAACCCCGGAAAAATTCCGGGGCTCCCCCAACCTATTTCAAAATCAAAATTCTTTTTCCTGTTGGAATTTCTTGGGTCACAATCATTTCAAAGTTTGGATTTTGAATTAGAAATTCCAAAACAAAATTCACTTTGTCAGAAATTTGGGTTTGGGTTGGTTTGGTTGGAACAGAAACAACCTTTGGTTTTGGGGTTTGGATTTTTTTAAGAATCAATTGAACATAGCCTGGACTAGCTCCAACAATTTTGGAAATGTCAAAATGATCCAATTGTGGGAATTTCCTTTTAGCCTTCGAAATTTTTTGTGCTTTGCTCAATCTATTTTTCACGCAACATTGGGAAACATAGGTTGGGGTGGTTCCCAATTTTTCAGCAATTTCTTTGAATGTCATTTTGGGATTTTGCCTTTGAAATTTCACAATTCTTTCTTTTGTGGAAATTTTTCTGGGTTGGGGGGTTGGGATTTGGATTTTTTCCATGGTGGTTGGTTTTTAGTTGGTTAATGGTGTAAAGATAATCCAAAACTTAGAAAAATAAAAATGGAACCCCGGAAAAATCCGGGGCTCCTTTAAAATTAGGGCTGAACCAAGAAATGGGCTCCCAACCCAAGAATCCGTTTGATCTCGTTGGGTTTGAGGTGGGAAAAAACATTGGTTTCCCCCATGTAAATAAGGGTTGGACCCTGAAGAGACCAGGCGTAATCCCTCATGTGAATGATGTCGTGTTGGCGGAGGAACTCGTCGACCTGGGCCATGATTTTGGATTTGTTCATTTGTGTTTGGTTTGAATCCCAAAGATACAAATGTAATCCGGGGTAAAAAAATGGAACCCCGGTTTGGGGTAAGGAAATAGGTTATCCCAATCCACCTGGTGGCTCAATCAAAACCAAACAGTGGCCGAAGTGGTAATTGAGGGTGTGGACCAGGTTAACATAATCCTCGGACATCATTTTGTTCACAATGGGTTCCGGGTCGAGTCCATGTTGCTTTGCGAGCCTTTTGGCTAAGCCTATGAGGGCAAAGGCATTTCCTTCAGGACCTGAAAGGTCGATGGTGATGTGGGTTTTTTGGGGTTGTGGAGGTACAATCATGGAAATTGGTTTTGGAGGGTTTGTAATGCGCGGGCGCTTAGTATGTTAGACTTATAGTATGTTCCAAATGTATGGAATCCCAGCCAAACAAAAAAAAGAAACCCCGGTTTTTTGCCGAGGTTTCTTGCATTTCAAAATGTAGAAAGGATTAAAATGGAGGTGTCGATGGTAAATTATCTACACACTTAATATAAGGGTCTAATTCCCCTCCAACGTTTGGGTCTGGATTTGATGCATTTTCTCCTACCGTTTGGTTTATTCTCTCCAAATAACATTTGTATAATTGGTATTTTATTTGGCCCTCTGGAGCTCCAGAAGCACCCGCACAAACATAATTTTCATCTCCATTATTAATGTAATTTAGTGTAGCATTAAGATATGGATTATTTTGAGCCAAGCTTTTTGATGGATCGTTCTGATTTTGTAAAGTATATTCACAAATTGGGGTTAACCATTGTCCTGGTTGGTATTCCCCAGTTCCACCATAACCGAAAGTATATAAAATTTCTTGTCTTGGCATAATTTTTTTCTTTTATATATCTTTTCTGTTTTTTATTTCACAATTGGAATTAAAATTTCCTCCACAAAAATTTTCATGTCCTCAACAGAAATTTTCTGGACTGTGTCTTCCAAAGAATGACACCTCCACAAAATGGATTTATCTAATTGCTTTCCGTTAGGGGTTTCCAAAATGTCTTTCATTGGATAACGAGTTCTTCCACTTTTCCATTTTACTTTTTCAAACTCCAAGGTGTCAAAATTGAAGAATTCATCCTCGAATTCCTCCTCCGGTTCTTCTGTGACAGCTTCTGTCATCGCCTCGGGAAGTGGATTAATGACACAAGAATCAATCCCGTTCTTTCGAAAGATAACAGAATCGTTAAAAGGGGTTCTTGTGATGGGAGGATTAAAAAGACGAATGATCTTAGACTGTAAAGGTCCTGGATATTCCCCTATAAAGAAATTTTTTCCGCCCAATCCAGTGAGCTCTAAATTCAAAACCCAATCAAATCTTCCATAATCTCCATCAAGAAGACGCTCGGAAATTCTTTGGGCTCCCAAACCCCCAAACTCTTCTCCATCTGTTATACAGACATTAATCTCGGGTCTTTCCTTCTTGAGTGCAATTGCATTAATGACAGAACAAGAATTGTCGTTGGCATTCTCGGAGTTCGGATTGAAGATATCGTGGTGTGCACAAACCCAGTGTGGGGATTTTCCAGTCATCACAATATTGTAAAGGAATATTCCCGGTTCTAAATCATCTTCGAATCTGTCTACATCATATGGAATTTGTAGAGAGTCCAACAATCCACAAATAAATTTCACCCGGGGTGTGGGTTCAGGACCATTGGAAAAAACCGATCCGGCATTTCTCACACGGCAAAAATCATGAATTTTGGAATAAATCATTGGGAATTTTTTATGTTATTAGTAGTATATATTCCCTGGAATTTTGGGTAACACAAAGAAAATAAATCCCGGGATTTAACCCAAAATCTTTTCTTTCTGGCGATCCAACCATCTTCGACACATCTTCGCCGCGAGGGCCCTCCTCTGGGGACCGAACTTGAATTGGGACCTCAGCCTAGCCTCTGCTATCCGGGTAAATTCCTCGATGATTTCAGGCATGTGCTGAAAGTGTGAAAGCGGGTGTTTTGTGGTCATGGTTACGGAATTATTTTTTGTTTTCATGCTTTTACAAGTTTACCAGGTGATGGGATTTTCCTGAAGGAATTCTGAAGTGTACAAATGTGAGTTGTCGTTGTATTTCACAACATCTTCCCACCATCTGATGCCCAATGAAAGACGGGCTACGGCAAAGGCTCCTACATCATCCTTGTGGACGAAAAAGAAAAGGTCATTTCTGCCTCCAGTTTCTGAAACAGGGTTTCCGCTTGAATCTTTGTCTGGCAGGGTTTTAACCTCCGTGTGGTACTTCACACGGGTTCCCAGTTCATCCAAAAAGAATTTCTCCAAATCTTGAGGGGTTGAATCGCCTAGGACTGTTCCTGGCCAAACACAAAGTTGAGCGAAATCTGACATAGGTGGTTGTTTTAGTTTATGGTGTAAATGTATTTCAAAAACTTAGAACAAAAAAATGGAACCCCGGAAAAAATCCGAGGTTCCAAAGGAATCAAATTACCGGACCCACAAGTTCGGTTTTGGCTTTTCGAATCTTGAGGATGGATTCAAAGGAGTAGGTTCGAATGATGACCTTGTCAATCAAACCTCCCTGTTCTCCCTCGACCTTTGTTGGCAAACCTTGGACCTCCTCCTTGGGAATTTCCACCCCATCTAACAGGTAGGTTGATTGGCCTCCTCTCATGAAAATACACTCGAGGTATTCCTTGCCTTTGTGGGTGATGAATGGGGAGTTGGGAATCCTTTCTCCCCACGCTCTGGGTCCTGGTTCCCAGATTCCATTGGGAGATTCTGTGGCGAGCATTTCAAACACCCGGTTGGCTTCATTTTGCTTGGATAGCCTCCGGTTGACCATGTTGAAGTATCCTTTGCCATTCTTGAAAATCATCACCCTAGAATTGGTGGTGAGTTTGGTGACCCTGCCTTGCTGGGGATTGGACTTGCCCCCGAGCAGTTCCACTTTAACGAGGGTGTCAAGGCCGACGATTTGACAGCCTTGAAAGGAATTGATTTCAGATTTTTGAAACATAGGTGGTTGGTTTAGATCGTAAAGATACGACAAAACTTCTTAGAATAAAACCGAATCCCCGAAAAGTTTTTCCCGATTTTTGGAAAATGTTTTAATTTGTGTTTTTTCGTGACTTCACTGGGACTCGAACCCAGGACCCATACATTAAAAGTGTATTGCTCTACCAGCTGAGCTATGAAGTCTTGACCTTTTGGAAAATGAATCCAATCTTGGCGGAAATTGTGTTGATAACTTGGGTGGGTTTACCTTTTAGGCATCTCTTTGATGGGGAATTTCAAAATTTTCCGGGACCCGATTCAAATAGATAAAATTGGGGCCGAGATTTTGATTTTGTTTGAAACCAACCCCTTTCAAGGGCCCGCGCCTGACGTATGTTAGTAAGTTACTATGTTTTGTCCAATTAAATTTTATCTTCTTCTATAATAGAATACCAAAAAAATTGTTGTTTTGAATTTACAATCATCTTCCAAAACTCATTCCATTTTTCTTCAGTTGGTATTACTTGACATCCTGCAGAAAATGGTCCTACACATGATATGTTTTTCTTTGACCTATCCATTCCCGTTGGGGTTATCATTAATCCGAAATGAAAATTAGTTGATGTACCATTATCTTTTTTTGGAGGATCATAAGTTTCAACCTCATCGTCTTTTGGGTCGTATCTATTAACTTTTATGTGTTTATCTGCCAACCCCGGAATGCTTGGAACAAGAGCAGGTATAGTTTGAAAACTAAAACCATGTTGACCTTTTCTAAATCTATATTCACCATCATCTAAAATTGCAACTTTAGTGTCGTACCAAGCAACTGAAGGTACTGTGGTAGCTTGAAATGGAGTAATTTGTTTTTTTGGATCTTTTTTGGAATTTTTAGGAATAAAATAAATAGAATCTATGTATTTTTCTGGATTTTTTTTCCTTACTTCTAATTTTCTTCTGATCCCAACTATTACTGCATCTCCATTTTTTATAGCTTTTAAAGTTTCTGGGTATTTTCCTAATTTTTTTAAATACCCAGATATTGTTTCAAGAGACATGGGGTTTTGTGGTAAAGGGGTAAATTCGCCACAATACTTATCAATGTATTTTTTTCTTTCTTCACTGTTTGGATTTTTACCCTCATTAACAAATTGAATATAATTTAAAAATCTCATATAATTTATATATCAGATTTACTTTCATAATTATCAATCTCAGACAAATATTATAAATGTAATCAGGACAGGATTCGAACCTGTATGGACACATTTTAAAGTTGTTTAAGTCCAAAGCAACTTACACTCATACGTTTACCAATTCCGCCACCTGACTAAATGAAGGGACTAAGTTACCCCTTCTGTACCGTTTTCCCGGTTGACGAAACTTTCTGTTCACACCGCGCCTGTGGCACTACAGTGACTGGTTGTTTCCCCACCTTCAACTACCAGAAAGTTTTCCTCGTTGAAAGCGGAGCCGGATCTAAAAAAAGAAAAATCAAAAACTTTTCTTTATGAGCCTTTTGCGATTTCCAGTCTCACGACTGGAGTTGATTGGTTTTTCCAAGATGTCAAAGAACAATTTCTTTGGTAGCGGGGGTGGGACTCGAACCCACAGCCTCTGGGTTATGAGCCCAGCGAACAGCCTTTGCTCTTCCCCGCGATGTTTATTTATCTTACCACCAAGAATCGTACCAAATCGTGTAACCTTCTGCAAGTGATTGTTTTGCCTTTTCCAGGAATTCAATGTCCTCACCTTTCCTATCGTCCGTGGATTCCCCAAAAAAGAAACCTTGGGTGTGGGGAAGTTCGTCATCAATAACCACGGCAGCAATTCGATCCAAATCTTCCTGGGTAAGTTGAACAGGAGTACAATTGAATGATTCTTCCTCCCCTCCCTTTTCCCGGTAAATTTGTTCCATCAAACCGTGAAGGTTTGGGTGTTTTCTCCAGTAAAAGAAATCGTCCGGGAATTGAGGATTTTCTTCATTTTCTTTCATAACCTTAATTTCATCATTGAAATCAACTGGAGATGAAGGGTTGAAACCCTTTAATCTGTAAGCAAACATGTCTAAGCCCATAATGTGTGTTTTT
>Ga0194133_10007140_pt1 | contig 13491 bp, 7 predicted proteins | sample TA2KigOf40mmetaG_FD_155448 | JGI IMG/M metagenome (GOLD analysis project Ga0194133, IMG submission 155448) | Freshwater microbial communities from Lake Tanganyika, Tanzania - TA2015055 Kigoma Offshore 40m | ecosystem: Environmental > Aquatic > Freshwater > Lake | place: Tanzania: Lake Tanganyika...
TAATTAAGCTTCGCTAAACGCTTCAAAAATATCTTACCTCTTGCTTTGACACATAATATTTGCTGGATGTTAATACCTGTAAGAAAAAAAAATGTGATTTAAGGAATGTAACAAAAATGGGTCGAGGGCATAATAAAAGGATCTGATGAAGCGTACCAGATCAACACACAAATTTAATTTATATGATATAATAACATTTGGTAATAATTCATTTTTTCAAGTTGAGAATAAAATTCCTATAAACAGTTACAAAAAAAAATTCATTTGCAATGAATTGTTTGTATATTTTATAACAAACAAACAAACTTAACTTATTATCTAGAATCTGAATGAACTTTGAGAATTCATCAAGGAGAATTTTGCAATTCTTATTTGTGACAGGAAATCTTTTTTTTTTCCAACCTAATCATAAATGTCAAAAATTGCTAAAAATTGACTATTCATCAAAGGTCAGATGGGATTAACAATAACTTGCTAAAAAAAACCTCTTTTGTCATGTTTTGATGTCCTAAAATTTAGAGCATTTATAAGTTCTCAGGGCTATTTATTTCACTATCCATAATTACTATTTATTTGGACAACAACTGGCAGATGTTGTTCTTCTATATTATATAGGTATAAATGTTGCAGAAGTCATCTGGCATATAATAAAGACCTTTACAGGATAATTTTGTATCAATTGTGCTAACATCCAAAGAACACAAACAGATTGGAAGGGTTTGCTACATGTATATACTTTACTTTTTCAAATCATGTACAGACAGAGGATTAGTAGGGAGTGGATTGATGCGGCCACGCAACGGCTGCCCCCCAAGTTGTGGGGTAAGTTTGCAATGGCCTCCTTGGCCATGAAAATAAGGCAGGCGAAGGCCCCTACTGGACTATATTGTGAAATCTTCGAGAATACCTATGCTGAAACAAGAAAGCCTGGTCGACTATTCGGATTTGACTCCTCAAGAGTCTCAGTGGGCAGATCCATGACCAAAAACTGGTAAGGCCAGAACCTTGGCCAGATTAAGTCACCTTGGACTGACACCCAACTCAGCAATGACCAGATAAGAAGGTTACTCAAGAGAACATTTAAGTGATTTTGTTTTTATTTTATTTTATTTTGTTTATCAAAAATTTTTTGCCATTTACTATTCTGTAATTTATTTAGTTTATCTAAAAATATTTTTACCATTTACCATTGTCATTGCTGTCATTTCATGAATTTAAATGTGTGACTCTGATTAAGTGATTGTTATTACAATTCTCGTTTGAGTCTTTAACCAAATAAATAAATAAATAAATGGCAACCCCATGCACCAATCTGCATTAGAATTTTGTGATCCCAGGTTCTCTCAGTCCAAGTAGTGTGTCTGATGCTTGGGCGTTGGAACGGAGGCGGAGAACGTAACGAAGAAGAAGGATACGCGATCGGTTGAGCTAAAATCCCAGTGAAGACCTTCCCAATCAAGAAAAGAATCAATACTGAACTGTTTATTGATAGTATTGATTGAAAGTAAAGGAGGGATTCGGATCAAGAAATAACAGACCTCTTAGAAGAGGGCAAAAAGCATTGGCAGGAAATAACTGCAGCAGGAGTGAAAACACCTGTTTAGGTGAACTTACAATTACTAGGAAGAGAGACTAAACAATGGCAGCCTGTTTGAAATGTCTTTGACTACAAAAGTGAAAAATATCGTAGCACTAAAAAGAGGGCGTGTACTATGATAAAAAACACCAGACAATGATGTCCCTGTTGCTACAACAGCTCAAGGAGACCTTAGAGATCAGGGCTGATATAGATAATATGCTACAATTAGCTGGAGTGGAATGTAGATCATGTATTGCCTATTCTACCTTATACTGTGGTCAATATTTTCCTATTGGAATATGGTTGTTTGCACAATCAGAAAACCTCCAAACGAATGAGCATATTTAGTACTTCAGACAATGCGGAGAGAGAAGCAAGAACTGACCTAGGAAAGCAGGAAGGAGTCAGGATCATGTAAAAAGAAATACAGAGGAAGAATATAGATAAGATATGAGAAACACCGTATTGAACACAATGATATTGCAAGGACAAGATACAGACAACGCGCAGCCACTCTGTTCAAAAGGCACATAAAGCCTTCAACCAATCAGAAGAATTGAGGTCAGGGTCCTGTCCATCCAATCACAACCCAGTGAAGGAAGAACCAATGAGAAACAATCTCCAATTGGTGATGTCGCAACTGACATCACTTTCAATGCGAATCACAGAAAGACGCCTTCAATAATCAGCAAGCGTAGCATCTCTGAATATAAGGCGTACCAATAGCTTAGAGACTTTCTTTATTGCTCTTTAGCAATCTATTTCATAGATAAAGGTGTGTGGGAGCCTGTCAGCCGGATCGGGTAGGTCATCAATCTTGTTTCGGACTCATCACCCCGTAACTCACAATCCTTTGAGGTACAATCACTACCTACGTGTACTGGTATAACTGAGAGGGAAGCCTTGGCCGGGCTCAATGCAACAACTACTTACTTGGGACAACTGCAATTTTAGCCTGGCTCAACCTCCAACTTGCCAAAAAAATTAACCCTTTTGCCAAAAAAATGAACAAGCCACAAGGTTAATATCAAGTAGTGACTCTGATGCAGATAACTGATCACCACCATCTATGATTGATTGCCTTAGAATAAAATTTTTACTTTTGCTTTAGATTTGGCACATTAATGTCATGGAAATAGATGCAGTACTTCACCTTTATACTAAACTAGCCAACCAGGCCACGGCAGTGCCCGGGAAATTAACCAAATAGTATAAGGGTAACCACCTGAACATTTTACGTTACACAAAGTTTTCTCTCCGTTACCCGTTTGGGTTTTGGAGTTTGGAGTACCCCCGTGTCCAGGGGTCGGGTTGGCGGGGTCATGCTTGTGTTAAGTACCTTCCCTGAGTTGGTGGGGAAGTCTGTGGAAAATTTGGTGGAGAGATTAATGTTTTAGCACTTTCAACCATGAGCTACCCTTTTAGGCAGAAAAAAACCTATTTTTCTTGAAATGGATTAAAAAAAATATTTTTCCATATGAAAATTTTTATAATAATAAAATAATGATTCAAAGTAGCTTGAGTTGGTGTAAAATGGTCAGTTGTGTGAAAAAAATGCCTATCAATCAATCAACTCATCATCCATCATGTACTTTCCATTAAACTTTTAGATAGTCTTTGCAGTTCATCAACAAAACCACATAAGGTTATAGTCAATAAAAGAGGCAAGTTTTAGTGCTCACAATTACAGACTATTAAAGGTAAAAATATATAGCTTTATATGAAATTTCAAGAAATTATTTTTTCATATGTGCAAAAAGGTTTCACTTGATTGAAAATTTGAAACAAAAAGATAGGAAACTTGCTTAGGCTTCGGAGCGGAGGCAGAGAACGTAACAAAGTAGGGAGGAGATGCGAACGTTGTGCGAAAATCCCAGTGAAGACGTTCCCAATAAAGAAAAGAATCAATACTGAACTGTTTATTAAAAGGAAGTGGGGGCTTTATATACAAAAGTAAAGGAGGGATTGGATCACGAAAAGTCAGACCTCTTAGAAGAGGGTAGCATAAGTTGGCGGGAGTGAAAACAGCGGCACCAGGGAGACTCACAACTACTTGCAAGGAAAACGAAACAACGGCAGCCCATTTGAAACGACTTTGAACTGTAAAAGTGAAAAATATAATAACACGAAAAAGAGGGTATTTGAGCATGTACTACGATACTTTTTATGCTGGATTGGTTTGACCTTCATGAATGTTTCCAATTATCAAAGCAAGCTTTTGTATATAAAGCCCATCTTTCCTACCAATAAACAGTTCAGTATTGATTCTTTTCTTGATTGGAAAGGTCTTCATTGGGATTTTAGCTCACCGCCCCAATATTCGCCATACATCGTTATTTCTCTGCCTCCGTTCCAACGCCAGAGCATACTCGAAAGAAGTTTTAAAAGGAAATGCAACCATTTAATATTAGCATGGATAAAAACAAAGGCAGTAGCTAAAAACTGATCTTTTTTTTGATACTTGAAGTCACTCTGCAAAGTTTTTCAAATATTTATTGTTAACACTTAAGGTTGTCATTCTTATTTGACCAAAATGCATCAGCCAAAAAAATTTCACCAACATTTTTTTCAAAGCATCAAAACACTTTTTTGAAATTAAATTACAACAATCTATAGTTTTTCAGACATATTTTCTGGACATGACTGTTACATGCAAAAAAAAATTTAGCAGCTCATTGGGTTTTTCAATAATCTAGCTTAAGAGTTACATTTTGTGTCTCTTTTCCATTTGTCTAAAATGATACTACTTTGTTTCGCCCAATCTAAGTTTGCCCAATCAAGTTCGCCCAATCCAAGTTCGCCTAATGTACTAGTTCGCCCAACGTAGAAGTTCGGCCAAAAAAAAAATATTGCTAACCTAACCTAACCTAACCCTATGGGGCTACCTAACCCTGGGGGGTCGATGGGCGCGCACGGGCGCTCGTCGACCCTTTTTTTGGGCGAACTTCTACATTGGGCGAACTTGTACATTGGGCGAACTCGATTGGGCGAACTTAGATTGGGCAAACTTGGATTGGGCAAAACAAGATAGACCCGTCTAAAACAGCAAAAGCACAAAGAAATATAAAAAGTTTTATACATCAGATCAAATTTGTCAATACATCATTGGGAAACTTCATGAAATTGTGAAGGGGTCTCCTTGGCCTAATGGTCATGGCATCTGGCTGGAGATCTGAGGGTCGTGGGTTTGAATAGCGTCAGGGGTAGGATCACAATGGGTCTAACCCTGACACCTCTGGCAACCTTTGACCCCAGGTTGCTACAAAATGCATTAAAAAGTGTGCTGATGGCACAACCCAGGGTTCGGGCACCTCGACCTCAGGTTGTAAACAAACTGAGGTCATTCTAGATAAATTTTTCAAGGAGAAAGGTTCCAAAAAATTGGGGTAGAGTTATCAGTGTAAGAGGGGGTCCAACCCTCCCATCCTATGAGAGTATGAGAACCGACAGAGATGAGGAGACCAGGGGAAGAGGTATTTGAGTGAGAGAAAGGGGTAAAGCCGGGGAAGGAAGACTCTTCCCATCTTCCAGCCAAGTTGATCTCACCGGATCAAATGGCAGTCCCCGGCCTGTCCCACATTTGACAGCTGAGGCTCATAAGATAATAAGTTAGGGATCTATTTGTCCATTTCGAGATTGATGGACCCACCACACCCGGCTGACAGGCGCTACCACACACATTTATTTATGAAGTCGCCGACTTCAGTCTCCCTTATTTTGGTGCCCGTTATCGCCCTTTTTCAAAAAAAAGGTTGACCTTCCAGTCAGGAATATACACAAAATGGTTATCCTTAGGAATATCACGAGCTTTCACTTACGTCTAAGCATGGAGAATAACTAGGTACTAATCTTAAGGCACGCATGCCTTTTTTTGACATGTGAGACAGACAGGAGCGCACTGATCAGGGGCGCTCGTGAACCAGATGTGGGTAAAAGGTTGTGTGATCGTAAAAATACTTCAATCTAAGAACTAAGATCCGTGTACTTAGATGTAAGTTATATAGAGTAGATAGCTGAGTGTTATTTTAAGGATATTTCCTGTGTGTATTGTAAACTAACTCAATAAAGTATTATGAGCATATTTATATACCTTGCGATTTTATTAAAAGAACTGGGGGCATTAGATTCTCATCGTCATGGGTTAGGAGTTACTGAAGCTGATACTATCATGTTTCGCATAATCTAAGTTCGCCTACTACTTTTTGCCCAATACCGTTTTGCCTAATGCGCGTGCTCGCTATATTGCTAACCTAACCTAACCTGCGCGTGCGTAAACCTAACCCTGAGGGGCTGCGCAAGCACGCGATCGTCGTACGCGCATTAGGCAAAAACGGCATTAGGCGAAACGGCATTAGGTGAAGAGTAGTAGGCGAACTTAGATTATGCGAAACATGATAGACCCACTGAAGCTTACACCTCTTACCTAAAACCTTGCGACATGCAACCGCCTGACGCTCGGAATTAGTAAGTCTACATTTATTAATATATAAACAAACAAATTTGTAAAAAAAAAGAAGCAGACAAATAAATCTCACAAAACTTTGGGATTTTCATATCAGAAATTAATTAAAAGATTTCATGGGCAAAAATTGGAATCAATATGGCTAATATGTATGAATCTCATTTCCGGAAGTTTTTGATAATAAACTACACTACCAGAATCGTCAGCGCTGAGACTTCTTCTGTGGTGTCTTCTGCACTTCTCTTCAGCAGTCTCTGCTAAACAGGACTTCCAGAATTGTGAATTCTTGGAAGATTTCTCTTCCGGATGGTTATCATATCTCTCGTGGAACTTGACGTCTTTATCATTCCGCATGATGACATCTTGCTGAGGTAGGTCATCCTCATCATCGCTCTTTGTTATTGCAATAGACTGAAGAAAAGGTATTGATTGAAGTTACTTAACTTTCCAAGGCATCAATTTTAAAAAGTATGTTAAAGAACCTGCAATTCTGGCTCAAACGATGAAGTCGAAGGAGGTAATGACGTAGATCTTACCGGAGAACCTGAGCTTCTACTCATTGTCTGAGCTCCTCTTCTTGACTGATTCTTTAAAATATCAACACCTCTATCATTGCCATTCTCATCTTTCCCTTTTCCAGACTCAACCTCATCACATTTATTGCCTTTTCTTCTTATTTTGTTTCCACGGCCGCAGAGTCCTAAAATTTAGTGATACATCAACATATTTTGTTTTTTGAACGTCTAATAACATATGAATGTTTGTTGCGAGTGCTTTTATACACAACTACTCTATAATGTATTGTCAGCCCCACGTGTTGAATCAAAGCATATATATTAGCTTATATAATCGCACTTTAACGTGGCATGCAATCATTGCCGTCTATAAAATGCCTGTCCAAAATGAAATGTATAGTTCCAAATCGCTAAGGTTTTCTAAGTCTAAGGGGTTTCTTTCAATAACTCTCTCTTCATTTAAAGGGGGTTTAGGGAGGGGTTAAGGATGGTCTAGGGAAGAGAAAAAGGGGTCAATGCAGGCTGAAGGGGGTCCAGTGTGCTTAAGGATGTTACAGGGAGGTCAAGGGGGTTGGAGTGGATCGAGGTGGTTTTTACAGGGATTTATCAAGGATTTCAAGGGGGCCTGGGGGGAGGCAAAATCTGGAGGGGGGCAGGTCTACGGAATAAAAGAGAGGTCTAACATGGTTTCACAGAGGGTACTGAAATTACTGATTCTCGTATACATTCAATTCTTACAAATGCGTCTTCAAAAAGATTTTCTTACAGGGTATTAAAATTGCTGATTCGCCTACAATTATTATTTTTATCGTATCAAAAATATTGACTACAAGGGGCACTTTCTTCACTAAAATAAGGAACTGACGGTTTTTGGTCATGTATGGGGTGTGTTAGAAGAGTTGTTCAATGTATGGAGAAGTCCAAGGGAACTGGGGTAAAGTTAATGTGATGTTGCCAGGTAATGGTTTGTGCTTAAATAGTCGCCTAATAAAGAAAGACGGCCGCACAATACTAAAATCATTGCAAAGTTATATAACTCAGCAATCAACATAATAATGTCATTTAGAAAAAATCTAAAAATACACAGAAATCTTATCACTTAGTTTGATTGGCCTCAATAATAAACTGCGTTTGAATTTATAATCAAATGATGCAAGCACAGAATGTTCATGAGCAAACGAAAGCGGATATTTGAAAGAAAAAAGTAAATTAATTTAATGTCAAATATTTTCCTAATTGATTTGATAACTTCATTAAAAAAATTTCAATAATAGTTTGAAATTTTTGAATTTTCACATCATTATGACACAACAGAATTTGAGGATTGGGCTCAGATGGCCTGAAATGAGATGGCTAGGAAGATAATTAGGCTAAATTAATTTTAGTTGCTTTTGAAAAGCCAACTCAGAAAAATTAAACTGACTTCAAATACAAAAAGGTCATGCTGCTCTTATCAAAAACTTATTTAACAGAGCAAATAATTGCACCTGACATAAGACACTGAAAAGATATAAATTCAAGAATTCTTCTTTCTTTACAATTCATTTGCAAAATGATCCTTCATTTGATCACATTCTGCCTGATTGGCCTCACTTATGGACAGCAAGAGGAATCTTGCTTTGTCGAAGGTCAGTGTACTTTCAGCACAAGTATTGGGGATGCGATCATGTCCAATGAAAAGGACTGCTTGATTCTCTGTAAAAATACACCAGGTGATGTTTGCAACCCTTGATTATTTTTAAAGAATTGGAAATAAAAATGTATTATTTATAGATTGTCTCTGGTTTACGTATTATCCCAATGAAAATTTTTGCGCTCTCTTCCAAGACTGTTTGAGTTTGAGTCAGGAGAGTTGTGATCGTAAGTTAAAGCCTTTTGTGACTTTAAAAGCTTATCAAAAATCTTGGTATTTAACCAAAAGGATGTGTCAGTGGAGAAAAAGCATGCCAGATTCCAGATCCTAAATGTTTTGTCACTGGTGAATGTTTAGGCTCGGTTTTTGTCACGACTCCTTTTATTAACACAAGGTAAAGAAATTACAGCTCTAAAGATATTATTTTAAGTACAATTTATTAACTGTAGTTCCGAATGTTTGATATTCTGCCAAAAGACTGAAAAGTGCACCTGGTTTACATATTTCCCGTTAAGATCTACCTGCGTCCTACTTGAATCATGCCAAGGTACAATAGTTTATTTTTTATTACCCAGATATGTAAAGCTTATACAAATCTACCTAGCTTGACCAATCTTAATGAATTATTTAGCTCTTAAGAATTAGACTGCAAACAAATTCATTTTTTCAAGTTCTTGATTTATCTTGTGGCGAAACCAATGGCTGTACCTCAGGCGAATCAGCATGTGAAGCTGAATCTGGTGAGAACTTTTTCATCCTTGGCATACTCAAATTGTCTACCTTGATCTTGAGCCCGGACTCTTCACACATCGAATTTAGCATTACAGGGGTCGCCGTGGCTGAGAGGTCATAGGCACCTGACTGAGAACTAAGATCTAAGGTTGCGGTTGTGGGTTCAATCCCCGGCCACCCAGGCCAGCAATTTTTCAACCCCGGATTGCAAAACTCTCAGTCAGGGCCATGGTAATCTGCAGTAACCATAAACTTCTATGGCGGGACTCTTATAAAGGTGTTGGTCGCGCATCAACATCGCCTGAGTCTATACTGCACAAGATTATTATTATCATTATTATTAAATAAGGTTAAAATTCAACAGATTATCAAGCATAGAGGTATAATGGCTCCCTGTTAGATAGTGTTTTGATGACCTATTTGGCTGCCATTGTTCTATATCACAATGCATTCTTTGATAATCGATATCTGTAACCTTAAGGTGGTAAATGAAGAGGTCTGCACTGAGGGCGTTGATTAAGTTCCTTAGAAGCCTCAATGAGGTACATGTTTGCCAGCCTAACCTGACCTAGCCTATCCAAACCTAACCTAATCATGCGGAGCATGTTTCACCTAACCCTGCGGGGCACCTAACCCAAACAAACTCCCCACTGCGCTACGAACTTGATTAGGCAAACTTGTAGTTGGCAAACTTGCATGGTTGGCGAAGGCATGAGAAACTGCTTTCATTAAGGGACTTTACTGATTTTGGCTCGCTGCTCTACCCTTCACATATTTCCTAATAGCGTCAGAGCAGAGGAGGATAATGTAATGAAGTAGGGAGGTTAAGCAAACGTTGAGCTAAAATCCCAGTGAAGACCTTCCAATCAGGAAAAGAATCAATACTGAACTGTTTATTGATAGGAAGCGGGGGCTTTACATACAAAAGTAAAGGAGGTAGTAGGCAAATCAACATAGTGGGCGAATGCTGTAATTTTGCCTGCGATGATTTGCCTTCTTTGACATAGTAGGCAATTCGTCGTAGGCAAATCGTTGTAGGGCAAAATGACACACTAATACACGACCTAGCGTCTGGTATCCTAATTTAAGACATGGCGAATGTGTTTAAGGTTATAGAAATTCCTCCGAACAAAGGACTATCGCTCCTTTGTATTGGTGATCAAAGTTCACCCTATATAGAAAACTTCCGTTCCATCAAGTAACAGTTCGCTGCCGATTCTTATCACATACGGGAAGTTCACTATCGGATTTGCGCTACTCGTTTACACACCCTCACTCCAGATTACAGCACCATGAATGATGTTTTCTGTGCACTTTTTGCACATTGACATGGCAACTGGCTGGGAATCGGAGGGGTGTGGGTTCAAATCTTGACCCTCCAGGCAAACTTTGACCCCGGGCTGCCACTAAATACCTATAAAAAGATTTTCAGTCTGAAAATATGCGTCAATTTGACATTGGTTCGCTAGACGTTACGACCAAAAAAGATAGATGATTGCCTCATTTGTTGCTAACAAAAATTATTACCTTTAAAACTGTGAGATGAGATTTTGTTTAGTTAATTAAAAGGCACAATGTAAACTCATCTTGGAAAGTTTTTGGTTTGACTGATATACCACAAGAAAAGATTTCCTGATCTAGACTGAACTTCCTAAGGAAAGTTTTGGCTTCCTGTAAAAACTATTTCAGGAATAACTATACTTTCTGTGACTTAATGAAATATATTAATCACATTTTTTTTTCTTACAGGTATTAACATCCAGCAAATATTATGTGTCAAAGCAAGAGGTAAGATATTTTTGAAGCGTTTAGCGAAGCTTAATTATGAAGACTCTTGTGTCCTGGGCGGGATTCTATTTACTATTTTTTGTATTTTTGTAGCCCCTCTTCTGTTGAGGGAAGGTCCATACCTATTGTGAAAATAGGAAGTGGAGCATCCAAGTCTGTTTATATCGACGCAGGTTGGTAAAAAAAATATTTATAAAAATACAAATTTTCTGCGGTCTTTAACTACAAGATAGTATTGAGATCAAGCAATGCTTAAAGAAGGGAAAACGTCATTTTGCCTACTGTCGTTTTGCCTAAAGTCATTTCGCCTACGTCGTTTTGCCTACTACGTCGATTCGCCTAATGCCTTTTCACCTATGTAGTCAATATTTTGAATACGCGAATATTCAATTAATTTTTGATACGATAAAAGCAATAATTTCAAGTAAAGCAGCAATTTCAGTACCTTGTAAGAAAAAGCTTTTTGAAGACGCACTGTAAAGAAAATTGAACATATAGGCGAAGCAGCAATTTCAGTACCCTGTATTTGATAATTCAAGTAAATTTGTATTTAACCTGGAAAATCACGAAAGAGTTAAATTAAATTTAGAAAGAAGATGAACACCGGGAAAATCACGAACGCGTCGACATCTTTGAGGTGGTACACGAAAAATACGTTAAAAGAAGAAGACATCTGCTGGCAATAAAACATTGGCGCACCCTTCTGAAAACGTAAAATAGGAACAACCAATCCCAGCACAGTCTTGGTGATTAGGAGGAAAAAGCTACCCCAATCAGAATATTGCGCACCCGAGAAAGGACAAACACTGTCTCCCTATTGGATACTCGCTCACTCTTTGCCGTGAAATACTTGACGCGACACAGAATGATGTCTTCACAGCCAGAATTGCCTCATGAAGATCTACTTGCGCTTCATAGACAATATTGATGAAAACTCCAATATAAGCGCCTCATGAGCCATACATGCGGACTTTGCGGAAGGGTGAAACGAACCCTCTGGAGGGTTCACGAAGCCCAGCAGGGTTAGGTTTATCATATGGATTTGGTTCCAAAGGGGTAAACGTCGTTTTGCCTACTGCAGTTTCGACTACTGTCGTTTTGCCTACGAAGGTTTGCCTACTATGACGTTTTGCCTACTGCAGTTTTGTCTACAGCGACGGCGACAATGACGACTACGGGTTAGGTAGCCCCCCGGTGCTAGATTAGGGGGTTGGGTTAGGTAAGGTTAGGTAAGCAATTAAGTCGGCGGCGGCGGCGACGACGACGAAACGACGTAGGCAAAACAACAGTAGTCGAAACGTCTGGTATACGAAATGATATGGACTCGTTCCAAAGTCTTAAATTCTCAAACTAAATTGTTTTCCCTTTTAAAGATTATTGGTTGGTGATCTTGAAAACTCCATTAAAATATCAATGTAGACGGCACACACGGATCTCAGTCTTTAGATTTAAGTCTCGGTAAAATATTATTTGGATCATGCACCCTTTAACCCACATCTGATTCCCTAGCGCCCCTGAGCAGCGCTCTCCTGTCTTACATGTCAATAAAAAGCCTGCGTGCCTTAAGATTAGTACCTAGTTATTCTCCGTGTGCTTAGACGTAAAGTTTTTCAGAGTAGATAGCTAGTGATATTCCTAAGGATAACCATTCTTTGTATATAAGTGTACGTTAACTTTCAATAAAGTATCTTATACCTCGCCTTTTCATTATAAAGCCAGGGAAGATCTAAATCCTATAAACATGGATTAAAAATGTATTACTTCCCATTGCATACCTAACCTCGCGATGGCCATAACGGATCGCTCGGAATAGTAAGTTTACATCAATTATTGGTGCTCAATAACATTGTTATATGGTGAGGTGTTGAAATGAATGTTACAAATTCAACATCATTGGGTGTCAAAGTATATCAGTTCCTTAAAATTAACTTTTATAGTGAATCATTTCCCAGTTCTTTGAGGCAAAAAAAGTTCTGTTTATCTAATCAATTATTTTGGGTTTAACTGTCTTTTATTCAATTACTTAGCTTTAGTTGTGTTCTCCAAAGATCACTGGAAACATTTTTGTTTGTTTCTGACCAGAAAAAGTAAACCAACTTTTTGACAACCAGTGCTGGTTTTATTGTTGGATTATATCTAAAGTCATTTTGTAGTTTTTAATGATGATAGTGAATTCTGCAGTCTGGTAGAATTTTTATATCTGAGTGTAATGTAATGTGATACAATAATCCATAACGTGCATCACATTTGTTCCTTTCATGCTGTAACCACATGTGTTTCTATGATTTACTTTGAATCGGCTTATGGACAAAAACATATAAAAGAGATTGGTTGTTATCAATAAACGGTTAAGTCTCTCCTAGTTTTCTACTCGGAAAGCATTGAACTTAGTTCGTCATCACAAACTTCCTTTCTTTGTTTATGGCAAAACTCTAGAGGAGGTGTTGAGGTCTAAACTAATATAACTTTCTATAGGCCATCATGTTGGTCAAGCTGTTAGGAAGGATCAGAGGGTTGGCATATAGAGATGGGCCCTGACCCGACCCGACCTGAGCCACAAAAAATTGACCCGAACCAACCCGGGTCAAAAAGTTTTGACCCGGACCTATCACTACGCGTGGCATGCTTAGAGAGCGAAAGGTCAAGTTTATGGCAAAACATTGATTCGCCTAATGTCATTTTGCCTACTATTCGATATTAGCAAAAGATTAGATTTATGTTATAATTCTGGTTGTCTATGGGCCTTAAAAAATTACTTAGATGTGCATTTTTTTGTAAGTAA
>Ga0194133_10007142_pt1 | contig 13486 bp, 8 predicted proteins | sample TA2KigOf40mmetaG_FD_155448 | JGI IMG/M metagenome (GOLD analysis project Ga0194133, IMG submission 155448) | Freshwater microbial communities from Lake Tanganyika, Tanzania - TA2015055 Kigoma Offshore 40m | ecosystem: Environmental > Aquatic > Freshwater > Lake | place: Tanzania: Lake Tanganyika...
CCACCAAATTTTGCACAGACCTCCACACCGACTCGGGAAAGGTTCTCAACAGTATGACCCCACCAACCCAACCCCTTGATCCCGGGGTACTCCAACCTCCAAAACCTAAACAGATCAATAGAGAAAAAACTTTGTGTAACATAAAGTGTTTGGATGGGTACCATTAATTTTTTTTTGTCCCGGGCAGCGCTGGGCCGCAGTTGGCTAGTTTTACAATATTTGGGAAATCTTTGTTCTCAAAAAAACTTGTAACACCCTAATTGGGTTTTGCATAGGAGAGGTAATGCTAAACTTTTAAAGTCACTTTAGCCAATTGTTAACCAGGTAAAGAAGCTCAGATACCATTAATATATAGCAATATTCCCAGACAACAATACTTACTGCATCTTTAATTTAGACAACAAAAAAATCAAGTCTTTCATTGAGAGGTTCTTTTAATCAAGCTCCTCCTTTGTAATCCTTCCATCTTTGTAGATTCTGCAAATGGCAAGAAGAATGAGTACTTATTAGTAACCTCCAGAGAGGCCTTTTGACCTTTTCTGCGGTTAATTTGAAACCTACATACCCCAACGCATTTCTATCTGTGCTAAAGGTCAGGAAAACAACTACTGCAGATTCTGTCTGCAAAGTGAAAAAGCCAAATATTTTTTTTTTATTTTGTCCGAGGAAGAAAAAGATGCAAATTTTGTAGTAGAAAATTGATCTGGCTCAATCAGTCCCCATTGATTTTCTAGCAAAACTGTCAATAACAGAAAACATTTTGAACAATAGAAAGTCTTCCAAGCTATATATATATGCTATATTCACTTCAAATCAACTCCACAAAAGATAAAACTAGTTTGAAGTATTGATAAATACAAACATATTTTATGCGGTGCATTTTCTCACAAACAAACCTGACTTGAAATTCAAGCCATGTGTGTGAAAAAAAGACATTTTTATTTCCACCCTGTATCTCCATTTTTGTTTTCCTTCACAATTCGTCGCTTCATCATTTCCGGTTGCATTGCTTTTATGTTTCTTATCCTGAGTTGATGACAGGATCGTTTGATAACCCCATCACTCACATCCAGGACGACGTACAATTAAGCTATTTCAGGTAAACATCCAATGGTCCTCACGGTCATTTATCATGCTTTTTGGGGGAGAGAGTTGAGTTTTCAAGGTAATACAGAAAAGCTTTCTATATATCCCTCCTTTTTTCCAAATTTTCAACTCTTTATTGCCACAAGTTTTTCAAATTTGTAACAACCTTGCACTGATGTATAACATTGACACACTTGGAATAATAACTATATTTTATATATAGACTTTAAAGCAGCAAAGTGTGTGAAGTAGAAAATCATTCTTGGCGCACAGCTTGTTATGAAAGCCAGCAGAAAAAAAATAGAAGTGAGAGTATCTGAGAGTGGGTAAAACAGAAAATTTTACAGAGAGAGAGAGAGAATATCAGCGCTAAGAGAAAATATGTGAAACATTTTTTTTAGGCACCAAAAAGAAAATTGTTCAGATTTTTGTTTGGTGGAAAAAAAGGGGCAGCAGAAGTTTTTGTGTAATTGATCTGTGAACACGTTGAAAAAGGTGCTGGTGAAAAGTGGGTGGTGAACACTGACCTTGATTCAAAACCTGAACTTTGACAGACAGACATCATCTTCTTCTAAAAAGTAAAGTGTTTAATTGAACAACTCCACCTCTGATATATCCCATTTATGTTTAATTTTGATACAAAATTTGTGGAAATAGGGTTTGGTAATGTATTTAGTTTTCCCAGGTGCAAACGCCAACACAGAGGGTGCATGCGTAGACAGAACACGCTCTAATCTCTTGCACCCAACCCCATCCCACCCGAGCAGATGACAGGAGGGCATAACCCTCCTAGATGCCAGACAATAGGTGATAATATTCCGGCACTCCCGCACTAGACTGAATCGGGAAAATACGTCAGGAGGGCGATTGAACTAAATTCCGTGGTAGGGCCCTGACTTCAATATTAGAATAAGTCGGCTGTGCTGCACCCGACCAACAGACTAGTGACACCTTACGTTATGCAATGGGGCTTTCCCCTGAAAGAAGGTTTACAGTCCAGGCATATGCACCAATAGGAATCCTACAAGCCAACTTCCCTACCCTTTTTATCACTGGGCCATGCCGGAGACAATCTGGTATACCTTCATCCCCGCCCCCGCTTGTGAGGAGGGGACGGGGACAGTGATTAGAGGAAAAAAATGTATTTAGTTTTGGATTAATTTGATAATAAGTTAGTTGATTTTTACAAGATGTATCAAAACAAATGTAAACTCAAATCTTAAATGAGGATATTTAGTACACAAAAGACCTTTTTTGTAAAAAAAAAAACCACCCATTAATTTTACAATCTTTTTTTAAAGTTCATTCAACAGCTTCATCATTTACAAAAGTGGCTACTGTCAATATTTTTTCTATGATATACTTATTTTGTTTTATTAAAGAATTAGCTTTGGTCGAAAATAATCCAAAAGGAATGTCTGATTTTGGATTTGGATTCAGAAAGCGAATTGCTTAAATTTAGGTTTCAAATCTCTGGGAAAATTATACTCTAATCAAATGCAATGACTTTTTTGTTTTCCTTTATGGTGATGGATATCTGGCTCAGGGCAAGTCAAACCCAACTTTTTCACCTGCATGCACTTAATAATAAAGCACCTTCCCATTCATTTACCAGATATTTACTGACCTGGCTCTTTGACCCCCTGTTGACTTGGGTTTGGCTTTGCAAATTAAATTTTATTGCTTGTAGCAGCTTTAAATTTTTACATCAGATTGGGTATGGAGAAAATTAAGTGAAAAACATAAAATCAAAATAAAAGAATTGTGCTGTCTTCCGTTACCCTTGACTTTCCTGCATTTTGGGAATCAATTTACTGAAAAGACAGTGGTGCTTTTGGGCTTTGACTTTACTACTGACCCAGCTTGGGGCAACCGAAGTCAACTTTTAAATAACCAATCAAATTATTCCCTTCCCATATAAATATTTCTTCACCAATCTAGGCTGCCAACCAAATCAGTTTACAATCCTCCTTATGTCTACCTTCAATGTCAATAGATTCTGACTTTTAATTCAATGCTATGAAGATTGACCAAATCATAATTCATCAAATCTACCTTTGTCCAAAAACACATTTGTAGAATAACATTTTTTGTTGAAACCACAATTCGTCAAATCACAATAAAATAAGCCCAGCAGGGTTTGGCCTGGGTTATAGGCTCTTCAGGGTTAGGCCCAAAAGGTTAGGGTAGGTTAGCAATAAAAATTTCATCAATGCCAATTTTATTGCATACCTGAGGAGCTTATAATTTGTTATCTGAGTGCCACACTAAATATAACTAAAAATATAATTTTTTGTCAAAAAATGTCACTTGACAAATTGTATGTTTTTGGTAAAAAAGTCATTCGGCAAATCATAAATTTGATGAATCATATTTTCAGTCACATGTTGATTCGACAAATTGTGATTTGGCCAATCTTCATAGCAGCTAGTGATTTTTTGCTGTTTGGGTCTGGTCGGGTCAGTCACCTCAGGGTCTGGAAAATGTCTCCAAAAATTCTTTTACTGTTGGGTCTAAAAAAATCTCATTGGGTTGAGTCAAGAATTACCCGGGTCAAAGTTGGGACAGCCCCTTATTTACTATTGATCAGAAGTATGCTTGAGTAAGGTCAGGGCCCAACTCCTTTAACTCTAGATCATCAGGATACACTTACCATCTTTACACCATTCATGACCATCTGTAGAATAACCATGTGGTATGACCTTATTCTACCAGACAGCAATCCCAAAGTTATATAGTTATAGTAACACAATTATTTAAGTCCCTATGAGCCTTTGTTTGATAAAATACCGAGTTGATAAAGCAGGTATCAGTTTTGTTTTCCTGTAATAAGTTCCCCAAAATGGGGTAGTTGGCAAACCTTACTTGGAAACTTAGATTGTTTTTTTTTCATCCAAACAATGTACAAAGAAAAAGTTTGTATCTTTTCGATAACTCTTCAGTAAAGTTTGTTGTATGCAAAGTCATTCTGAGCGATGTGTTGTTGGTTGTTGTAGCACTTCAAATCGTTCACTTTGCGTCTGTAATAAAATTCTCTGAAAGTCATATCTTGAAAGAAAAAGTTTTTAGAATAGCGAACATGTGAGCAAGTCAATTCGCGAGCAAAGCCATTTTTAAAGAATAAAGAAAAAAGTATAAACAAGAAGGAGATAAGGCAGTGGAAAAGTTTGCAGCAAAATAAATTGAAAACAATACCATTTATATATACCTAAGAAAATGGGCTCTATATCTCATTTCACTTTCACAAAGAAAGATGCCTTGGGCGTGCCAATGAAATAGCTTTCTTAATCATCAAATTAAAATTAAACTGTGATGATAACTTCTTGCAATTGTCTGGAAACAAGAAAATTTTGTCTTTGGAGAGAAAAGTTTCTTTCACCTTAAGAGACTTTCATATATCTTAAAGGCAATAATTTGAGACTCCCTGAGCTGGATTTTCAGTTGAGAATTGGTCGTTTGAGATTGAGATTCCTATGGCTCTTAAAGGCAACACGTGCTTTGGAAAATATTCCAAAGTGTAACTCAAGCATAAATGTCTCTTTTCTCAAATGTCCTGCTATACAAAATTGCGTTACTTTAAACAAAAAAAAAAGTCCACATTGTTTTCTCAAAGGTATAAAAAAGCTTGACATTCAATTCAATTTCTTTTATTCATGTAGATTATTCCTGAGAGCGCATATGTGCCAGCCTTATGCAAAATCTTTGACGGAATAGTGCTGACGCCAGTATAATCACACATACCCTGTATTAGTGATAATCTGTCTCATGGAATAAAAGTCTGAGTAAATGCTCAAAATACTTTATTGAAAATAAGGGTAAAACTTATATACTAAACTTGAAACTACTCCCTAATTATCCATCACAATCTTGTGGGAATATGGTGTTTTGCCATGTACCGGTTTGCCATATGCCGATTTGCCATAGTCGGTTTACCATAGGAGCTGGTTCGCTATGAGCCAGTTTGCCATAGTTGGTTCGCCATATGTGCCAGTACTACAAATTACAAACTCATAGAATGAGTTAGTAGGCCAAACTATGAACGAGTTCGTAACCCTATGGTTAGGTTAGTTAAGGCTTGGCTAGGTTACGAACTGGCAAAACAACATCATATTCAATCTTACATCTAAGAATCATGAATAATGGGAAAATGTCAATTCATCTAATGACTGTTCGCTTAATCTCAGTTTGCCTACTTAGGTTAGGTTAGGCGAAACGACATTAGGCAAACCATTGTAGGCAAAACGTACGTTATACGCAAGATCATTAGACTTCTTGAAAAATAACTAGTTGACATCTTAAGGTGTGTAAGCCTATTTATCAACATCGGAAACAGGAGCGCATTGATCAAGTGCACTTGGAAATCAAACGCGGATGAATGGGATTGAGTGATCAAAATAGTAAGTATCAAAAATAGTAAAAAGATCCTTACGGGCTATTACACTGATAGCCCATAAAGGATCTTGTACTTTTCACTATTATAAATGGTGACTTATTTTCTTCACAAAATTTCCCATGGCGATTTATCACGGATCTCTTAATTAAAATATTGATAAATAAGCTGATCGTCTAAAGATGTTAACAAGTTATAATCATTAAGTTAGTGTTGGATAATCAGGCCGTAGGTTTAAGTTTTAGGATTTTAGTTTTAATCTTGCTGATTATATATTTGGTACTCATTCGTTCAACATTTACTATAAGACTCATCCGTTTAACGTTGCAAGACTTCAACTTTATAGGAGTCACATTGTAGAACTCTTTTATTGTGAAGAATAACCTTGTCAATTAGAGATGTGATATTATTTTTGATTAACACTTTAGCACCTCAGAGTTCATTCTTATAAATTATCAGGGATAGTCCAGATTTACGTAAAGAGGTTTCACTAAGAATGGGGAATCCTCTCTTTGATAGGCAATAAGGGTAAGATTAACTGTCTGAGTCTCCCTTCCCTTATAAGTATGACATAAGAAGTAACGTAAAATACTTTTATTACGTACCTTTGTACACGCAAATCAAATACAACAAGAGAATGGCCAACAGACAACAATTAGCTTTGAGGAAGACATGTTGAAAATCAGGGGATGATTCTTCAGCAATATGTGGAGAAAAACTCTTAACCAAAAGGGTTAGGATGAGTCTTTTTTTTCTTTTTCTTCGGTATTGGGCTGGCTGAGATAAAGAGAGTGCGGGTTGCTTGTTCGTGCAAAAAAGAGAAGTTGAAATGACCCATTTTATAGGAATGTGATCTCAGTTTTTGTAGCACGTAAGGGACAGTACGTATCTGCCTAGTCGGCAGCCTGTTTTTCCTTAAAGCATGTACTTGTTTATTTCTTGTATTCTTGTTGAAAAATTGTTGGTTGCTATTGTTATGAATTGTTTGAGCCACTCACATGTATCCATACTTAATGTCTATATAAGAATATATAACCAATTTTTTTGTATTTTTTAGCAATGAGTATATACCAACATTCTTAAAAATGAAGCTTTGAACTTTTTCTCAAGACATTTTCTTGATTGTTTGAAGATTCAACAGAAAATCGAATTTGAGTTTGATAAAATTGGTAATTTTGATGATGGAATAGAATGTTGACATTTCATCTCTTGTGAGCAACTGAGGGTTCAATTAAACTCTTTTTGTTGGTTTCAGTCATTTATAAAATGGTGATTTAAGTGAGTGAAAATGAATAAAGTTCAAGACATTCATACCCAATTGTCAGCCGTTGTTGGCAAAGATTTCATGCCTGAAAACAACGGAAGCAATAAGCAGACAGAAAATGGAGACTCTCAAAGAAAAAAAGCAGCTGCTGTCACATCATCAGGTATGAATATTTAAACTTTCATAACATTGAGTAATGAAGATCTAGTTTGGAAATCAAAGTGATAAATTTTCAAATAAAAGTGGAAATCTTTAATTCTCCAGGAGAAAAATTGAATAATATTAATACCTACCTTAATTTGAATACAAAAATTGACAAAAAAACACTGTGTGTGAAGTAGTAATAATGCATTATCAGTAAATTGAAATCAAAACATCAAAACAATTTAAGCTTTATGTAAAACAGACTGAACTTTGTGGAGTCCACAATGTTTTTACAAACAAAGATTTCCCAAAATTAGTAAAATCCCCTATGGCAACTCTTTATACCTGATGTAATCATAGTATACTCTAGGAAATCTGTGATATTGGACTACGATCCTTTGGAAATAAAAGACTTAGAGACAAGGAACTGTTAACTGAAAAACAACCTATCTCTTTTTTATGTTTGTCCATAAGCCGGTTCAGAGTAAATAGTATAAACACACGTGATTATGCATTATTAAAGGTACGTATGTGATGCATGTTATTGAGATTTGCACCAGATAACAATAGTGGAAGTTTAGATATGTAACTTTTGCTAACTAATTTTACTATGAAAAAATGATTACAGAATTTACAACATATTATATGAGCTTACAAAATGACCATGTGGGGGTCATTGTAGCTCATTGCTATGACAACTGGCTGAAAACTGCGAGGTACAGGGTTCGATCCCTGGCCTGGGCAAAATCTTTGACCCCTACATTTGCCTTAATTTATCATCTCTTTGATTAACTTAGTCAGGATTGATTGTTGTGCAGCGAGACTTGATTAAAATTATCTCTTGTACTCATTTATTCACATTTATAAATTGAAAATTTAGACACAACTTTCAGTCAAAAATGAACTAATGAAAAGTCAAAAATGAATGGTCATAAATGGATCTAAGTATAACTACAAGATATTTTAAATTTGAACTTCTTTGTTAAAATAAATTTTCTTGATCTTTCTTTTTAATTTCAAAAATTTCAATTCTTTATACGCAATCCAACTTTAGAACTTTTGCAATTATCTGCTATTTTCTCTCTCAAAATCCACGTGAAAGTCAATATTTAGTTTCGATGGGCAAACTGGTCATCGATAAAGAGTGTGTTTAAAGAGCCGACACAATAACATCAGAGCTATTAATTAAATTTCAACAAGCCAATCAAGACGTTAAAAGTGTTTTCTTTTCTCGCAAAGATTTGCAATCTTATTGCCAAAGGATTTTTTCTCTTATCTCTTCTTTCATTTAGCCAGAGCAACATGAAATGACCTTAAAAACTTTTTCCCAGTTCCACTAATAGCAGCAACCTGACTCCAAAAAATGAGGGAAAAAATTCAGAAATGTTTTCTTTTTTATTCCATGTTGCATATCTTTATTATTATGTCTCTCAACTAAAGTTGAATAGGAATATCATTTGGCGTCCAGATCAAAATGTGCATTAATACTTACTGTTGGTTATAGAAAAAAGTCCATTACCTGAGAATTCCCCTGTGAGCGCATCTCTAAACCTAACAATGGCTGGCCTTGCCATTCTGTAAACTGAATGAAAAATTATTCAACAACTACATATCCAAGACATATCTTCATTGTGAACACCCATATTTTTACATTACTCCATCAAGGTTTTCTTTTTCAATATCTCAGCCCTATCAACAACAGATGGCAAAATCATTTTTCTGCCTTTCATCGGTTTTGCTAGACGCTTAACTTTCAATACAACAACAATGGTTATGGATCAGACCAGCTTTGAGCTTGAAAAAAGTACTCATTTATACCTTGGGACAAAAAAAGAGTTTGTTTAGACAGAAAGCTTCTTCTTTAAAGATATCATATGCAAATTAATTGGCACATTTCAGGAGCAAAAGTTGTTGCAAAATTCAATCAAGGTTTTCAAACTGAAATTCAGTTATAATTCGTAAGAAAAGCACAAACAATAAAGTTAAACACAGGCTAAAGAATAACAACCACACATGATGGCTATAGCGATTATCTTTTAATGTAAAGATGCCAGCATAGATACTGCTTGCAAAGTAGTTCCCCTAATTTGCCAAAAAGAGGCACAGATTTACAGTATATCCAAAAGTGCTACTTCAGTTCCACATCATCATCAGTCTGTTTCTGATAATACTTGTTCCAGGCCATTATACTGCTATGTGCATTACCCCATATTAGCTCCTGATCCAATGTTGTATTTCCTAATCATCAAAATGTAATAATGTACCTAGAGTCCTAGAGAGATTTCACAACAAGGGATATGGAATCCTCTCCTTGAGAATCTATCAAACTAAGATTAACTGTTGGAAGCTCCCTCCCCGATGAAGAATAAGCACAAAAAGTAATGAGCTCAGGTTGTGTTAGCACTCATTATGTAATATTGTTGATTTCACCTTGGCTTTCTTAGATGCGTATGTACTTAGTTTTTGACATCAAACTTGTTGCTAAGGGCTTCTTTTTTGTAAAGGAAAATTGGTGCCACTTGCCTGCAGTTGATTATTTGTGCCATCTGCAATATATTTCACTTTTTTATCATAAAATTTTTGGGAGTCTAGTTTAAAACATGGTTTGTAATTCGTTCCATTCTTTATTTTGTTTTCCATTTTCATCTTTTCATCCCTAAAGTTCCAGTTAAAAATTATCAGTTTCCTGGATTTCCACACAAGTTTATATTGGGAGCAGCTAGTCTCTAGGGATTTTGCTGACTTAAGATGCTGTGAAAAATTTGCCTCATCTCATCAGCTCCTTTGACAAGAATTTTGGCATCTAGATATGAACCAATATTAGCTTGCTTACAAAAAGCAAAGTAAAGATTGGTTAATGTCAGGGTAACTAATCTCCTTTTGATGAATATCTCATCTCATCAGCTCCCTCAGTGACAATTTTTAGCATCCTGAAATGAAGAGCCAATCTTAGTTTTGAGAACTGTTGTTAAGCAGAAGAAGGTCGGCTTTTTTCAGAACTGAATAGTTTAATACAATTAGTGAACTGTCTTTAGAATACTTACATAGTAAACTGTGGAGGCATTTTCAGCCATGTTGTAACATCATGATATTAAAATTTGAATTTTTATTAACAGTTGGATGCTTGATTGATAGGAAAGCATGTAAGATAAAAGATAAGTTTTTTCTCTGTGTTGGTTTCTTTCAAGTCATTAGGAAGCCTAAGTAATCTGTGAAATAGTTGTATAAACGAATATATTATGGTTATATAAGGGAGTAAAAACAGCAAAAGCTAAATCCTTGGGCAATTAAAGACATTGATCTTATGTTGGAAGGCTTGTTTTTTGTTCATTTGTTTGCTCCATCAACATTCAATTCACGTATACTTATAATGGAGCACCTTTTCAAGAGCCGAATACCCTTAAACCATTTGTTAGGTGCAAAGCAAAATAAAATGAACCAGGCAATAACTATTCCAAATTTTAACATTTTTAATCGCAGCATTAAGGGAAAAATGTTATAAAAAATAAATTTTTAGATGTTTAATCTAAAAAATTGACTTTGGGATAATCTACACACTTTCTAAAAGTGAAAGTCCACTTAACTTTCAAAATCTCCCAATTAGTGTTCCTGAAATGAATGACACAATACAGAGTAATTGCATCGCCTTTTCTTTGAGTTTTCTCTATAGGTAAGTGGTTTCTTTGCAGCTTATGTTTAATTATAAAGCCACATTTAAATACTTATTTAAAAAACAATAATAATCTATTGCAGTATGATGAATTATCCAAGGTTATAGTCATCCCTTTAAGAGTTACAGCATATTACTACTTCCCTTACTTGTTGATCTTTTTTTTGCAATCTGTGGTTGAAAAATTGTTGGCAGGGCTAGGGATTGAACCCATAACCCTAGTTTTATTCTTGGGTAGTACTTTTGTTATCTTTTTTACATTTTTGGTTATATTTCTGTTGATATAATATAATTTAAGCAAAATATTTTGACAAAAGACTATAAATTTTTGAAAGCTGCTCTTTAAATTCCCTTGATATGTGACTTCTACCATCTAATTAACTACAATTATTCAAGCTTTGGGAGCTGATTGAGTCAAGATATTATTCTAAATCTTGTTAAGAGTTTAAAGATAGTATAGATCCTTTGATGGAATCCTGATATCTAAATATTTACAACCCATAGACAAAGTTTATATGTCCATGGCAGGGAGCTTAAAGAAGTGTTGATTGAACACTAGCATTGTCTGTGCCTATATACTGCATAGAATTATAATTACTTTACAATTAGTTTCTTTAATAATAGTCAATTATGTAGAAATGACTTTACAATAAAATAAGTTCAATGAACAAAAGACCTATTGAGGAGAGCTAATCATATTTTTTATTTAATAGGTAAGAAATTAGCTCCTTTCAAAATTCCATTAACAATAAGAAATACATAGCTTTGAAGTAAGGGGAACAGCAAGGTAAAATTTTACAAATGGAGCCATTTCAAATAATAATAACAAACATTTGGATTTGATTCAAAATGAGAGTATTCGCCATTTTGTTGATTTGGACATGATGGATATGCCTTTTTTCTTCATGGTTTACCATTAAGTCATCCATTTGGACCATTTCCAGCTCAGGATTTTAGACAGTGGTTTCAGTTGACTGAACACTTTCCATAATTACTTTTGTGGATGAAAAAACCCTTTTCATTAATGATAGAAAGTCATCTCGCTTGGTTAAAAAGTGTTTAGCTTAACGTCAGATAAAAAGTGCACAACCGTATAGTCAACATTTTTTTGACCACAATTCTGAAAACCCTTTCTGGATTAAAGTCTCTATTTTGTTGACCACGATCAAATGATCAATTCAGGTTTGTTTTGTTTCCACAAGAAAAAAAGAGCTCTTTTATATGCTTTGGGTGTCTCACTGTCTGTTGATTTTGATCCCAAAAACATGAGTGAAAAGTTTTTTACTCTGGCAGCAAAAAAAGTTTTTTGGGTTAGTTTTGGATAAATTGTAAAATTGTTGTGTGGAGGGCTTCACAAAAACTTTTTTCGTTTGAGTTTTATTGAAAGGAAATGACCATGAACGGAGTTGTTTTAGCTGAAGTAAAGGTTTCATGACACGAGCAGGACTATACCTTAAAGCAAATCTCTGACAACAGCTTTTAGACACTACAAAAAAAAAAGTTTTGCTTGTTTTCAAATTGCTTCACTTTTTTCATCCTTTTGGTATTTTTCCAAGCGTTGCCAAGTTTCTTTCTTTCATTGCATTAATGCTCAATCAAATTCATCATCGTCCAGATGATTTTAATGAGACTCTTTCTCCATTACATTCCGCACTGCAGTCATCTGAAGCTTGATCTCTTTGCAATCAGTGCTTGAAGTGATGATGAACATTTGCAGATTATTGTTTCTTAAGGGAGCACATTTGATATGCAACAACAAAACCAAAAAAACCGATATTGGTTACAAAACAAAGACCAATAAACAAAGAGAGAGGGACAATAGACAGACTTAAAATACAAAAGCAATGCCTCATCATAAATGAATATACAGCAGCAGCTTGAATAATTACTTTCCTGAGAGGAAAAGCATCTCTTAAAGGAAGTAGAGCCAAAAATTTCAACTCAGGGAAATAAATGAGTCCAGCACAAAAGAATTTTACTATTTGAAAGCTTCAACATATCAATTTTCAATTCAAATAGTTCAACATTAGTTATAATTTTCTTTGATTATAAAAAAAGACTAAACAAAGAACAATTGAAAAAATTTTCTAGCAACATTTTGAATCTATTTTAGGTTTTTGAGTGAAAAAAATTACCAAGGAACAAAGATTATATTTTATTCCCATAAAAAGGCCATTGTGATAAAACCAAATGCAATTTAGAGATTTGCAATTAACCAACCTTTTCCTTTTTTCAGACTAATTGGTTAATTGGGTCAAAAGCCTTCTTTTTTATTCAAGCTTTATAGATCATGAATCAATTGTCATAATCTAAAAATAAATTAGCATATCGATTTTTGACAAAATTATAACAAAAAGAAGGTCTCTGAATATGAGGAAGCTTTAGAATTTTTGGGGGGAGAAAAAACAGTGAAAACCTAGTGAAAACTTTGTTACATGTAGCCTGATTTCGATTCTTCTAATTCAAAACCTTTCTATTATTGCCCTGTTTCATATATAAGAAATAAGTTTTTCTTTGTTCAATTTGAATATTCTATATGGTCTCTTTAGGGCATATTGGAAAAATTTCCATTTCAAATAATGAAAGATATGGCTCACTTTTAATTAGCTTGAGTTTTACAACATTGTTTACCAATCCAAAGAAATAGCTTATGTGGAAAAACCAATGCAAAACCTTAACCATCCAAAAAAGTGCTTTACCCCATACAAAAAGGTCACCGTGGCCCAAATTGAAGCGAAATCTACAATATATAATGCATTCATAAATTCCAAACCAAAATCTATGAACATTGGCACCCCTAATGAAATTTTTTTTACAGAAATCTGTTCAAATTTATTTTTGGCATTCTGGGGAAATAAAAATACAGTTATTACCATGGCATCAGGCTGGGAATCTGGGGGTTTGGGGCTCGAACCCTGGCGGCTCAAGGCTA